>Ga0315908_10000628_pt1 | contig 27578 bp, 18 predicted proteins | sample LakEriMetagenome_12_FD_203520 | JGI IMG/M metagenome (GOLD analysis project Ga0315908, IMG submission 203520) | Freshwater fungal communities from buoy surface, Lake Erie, Ohio, United States - Buoy 4 MA124 | ecosystem: Environmental > Aquatic > Freshwater > Lake > Lake biofilm | place: USA...
ACTATGTTTTAATGGGGGTATAGCTCAGTCGGTAGAGCGTCAGTCTGTCGAGCTGAATGTCACGGGTTCAAGTCCCGTTGCTCTCGATTTATGTTTTTAAGTGAAATTTTTCTGAGTTCAATTGACTTCTCTAGAACAAAAGCATTAATACATGAATGAAATTCTTTAAACGAGGTGTGAAGGTATGTGTGTAAATTCTCAAAAACTTTGAGCATAATTCTAAATAACAAAAAAGTAAAATAAACATTATGAGTTTGATCTTGGCTCAGCTCTAACGCGTTCTAGTGTTCTTAACACATGCGAGTTTTGTTATTTTAAATAACAGGCGTCCGGGTGAGTGATTTGCGTAAGTTTTCCTTTATTTAAATTATGAGTATAATCTCAATAAAGCGAATTGCGTAATGGATTAGGTAGTTGGGTCGGTGACGGCGTCTCCAAGCCCTTTATCCAGAGTCTTCCTTAACGGGAGAAAGACCACAGTGGAACTGAAATAAGGTCCATCCGCCAAGGCGGCAGCAGTGAAGAATTTTTGACAATAAGCGAAAGCTTGATCGAGGCAACTAGAAAGAGGTATTTTTTAACATGAAAAAATTTGTGAAGGCCAGCGTGTCGGAACCCTATTGGCTTTTTTCTTTATTCTGAAAAACAAAAAAGTTTTGTCCTGGCCAATTCCGTGCCAGCAGCCGCGGTAAGACGGAAAGGGCGAGCGTTGAGCTTATGGACTTGGCCTAAAACGTAGGTAGGTTGTTTTTCATTTATTTTTATTTTCCTTGTTTAAAGGCGGAAAAAATAAAAAGAAAATCTTGAGAAATTGTTGGGGTTGTAGAAATGTTCAAGAACCGGTAGAATGGAAATATATGAAAAGTAATGCCCAAAGCAAAGGCATCAACCTAGCAATTTTCTGACACTGAGCTACGGAAGCGCGGGGAGCAAATGGGATTAGATACCCCAGTAGTCCGCGCCGTCAACGATAGGTGTAAACTTTGTTTAGTCAAAACGAAATCACCTTGCCTGGGGAGTAAAGTCGCAAGGCCGAAACTCAAAAGAATAGACCGTCGGGCAGACCGGCGGTGGAACATGGCGGTTTAATGCGAAAATACACGCAAAACCTTACCATTTCTTGAATACAGAAATATTTAAAATTTATTGTAATAAAAATCAATAATGAATTTTTTAGAAATACGCAAAAAGTGGATGTCTAGGCACTATTTTGAAAAACAACAGGACGTTTATATACGAAAAGCTTATTGTTTTTATGAATAAGATCTCCTTGTGGAAACAAACAGACCAGAAAACCCTACCACTAGAAACCTCTTTGAGTAGGAAAAAAATCAACCGAGAAACCGGCAGTATCGGCGAGAGACCCCGGTTTTACCAGTTCTCGATTTTATTAAACAGGTGTTTATTTAAATTATTTATGTTGAACTTTTTGGAAAAAAAGACCATAGAAGGTGAAAGTCCTGTGAAACATAAAACTTCGTAATTTTAAAATTATATTTTCCGTAAAAAGGATCGAAAAGGGGGACCCACCCTCCGGGTAAAAAATCAATAGTGACCGATAGTGAACAAGTACCGTGAGGGAAAGAATAAAATAATTGCAAAAAATGCAAAAATGAAATATCTGAAACTTTTTGTGTAAAACCAACCCGCGTTTTTAAATTTTATTGCCGCAAAGCATAGAAGTATAAGAATAATGGTGTACCTTTTGCATCATGGGTCAGCGAGTTTTTTGTAGCAGCAGCTTGAGCGAGTACGCGTAGGCAGATTTTTTATTTATTTTACTTTTATAGAAATCGGTAAAAGTAGCCAAACGTTCAGTTTATGATTAAAGATTTTCTGGAAAGAAAGTTGAACATCCCTGAAGTGACTATGCTGACAAAATTAGCCACAAGTTCAAAAAGAACGGCCGAAAACGATAGGTTTTCTACGCACTGTAAAACAACGTAGAGTGACCCGGTCTCTCAGAAGTCTTCGAATTGAAGCTTTAAGGAGAAAAATTGTAGAACCTTTATAAAACCATTTGTATTTTTGTAGTTTTATACGATGTTAAAATTTTTGAAGGGCATATGGCTCAGTTGGTAGAGCACCCCCTTTGCACGGGGGAGGTCACTGGTTCGACTCCGGTTATGTCCATAACATTTTCTCAGTGAATACACATTTAGTGATCGACCAAATAAAGGGCACATAGCTCAGTGGTAGAGCAGTAAGCTTTTAACTTGTTGGTCGCGGGTTCGAGTCCTGCTGTGCTCAAAAACTTTGAAAAAAACAAAATTTTTGCATATAAATAAAGATTTTAAAAAATGATTTTTTAAATAAATTAGTAAACTTTGCGAGTGTAGCTCAGCTGGTAGAGTCTTAGTCTTCCAAACTACTGGTCGCGGGTTCGAGTCCCGCTACTCGCTTTTTTGTTCCAAGTATGCAAAAATGAGATGGTCAGGAAGTAGTATAAAGTTTTTTTCGCGGGATTTTTGTTACAATTTTTGAGTGAAGTTATTGCTTCATTCAAAATTTATAACTTAGTCCAATGTTTTTATAAACTTTTTGTTTATTTAAGCACAAGAATATTTCTAAAATTTAAACCGTACTTAAACCGACACAGGTTCGTTTGCAAACTTTGCAAAGGCCAAAATAGAATCTAGGGAAAGGAACTCGGCAAAATGCATGTGTGACTTCGGAGGAAGCATGACTTTCGGAAATGTTCGTAACATTTCCGAAAGTGTCTCAAAATCGGAGGCGGCGACTGTTTACTAAAAACACAGGGCTCAGCAAAAACAAATGTTGAAGTATTGGGCCTGACGTCTGCCCGGTGCTGGACAATAAAAAAAGTAAGGTATTGCTTTATTTTTTAAAATCCAGTAAACGGCGGCTGTAACCCTGACAGTCCTAAGGTAGCGAAGTTCCTTGGCACATAATTGGTGTCCCGCATCAATGACGTCACGATCGCCTCGCTGTCTCTCCCTAGACATTGGTGAAATTGACATGCCCGTGAAGAGGCGGGCTTCTTCGCGCGGGACAACAAGACCCTATGCACCTTTACAACAATTTGTGATCCTTTTTTCTTTGTTTGAAGTTCAGACTAGGTGGTAGAACAGTGTTCGACTATGAGAAACCACTCTTGAAAAAAAGAAAAAGAATTTTTTCATACACAACAGCATGTTTAAAAAATCACAAAATGGTTGTTTCTCTGGGGCGGAGGCCTCCTAAAACACACCGGGGGCGTACAAAGGTTCAGATTGGTTCTTCATGAAATCCAAATCACGGCAATCCGAAAACTGAGCTTGACTGTAAAGACAACCGTCTAAGCAGGTACGAAAGTAGGTGATAGAGACCCAGCTTTTTGATGTGGAAAAAAAGCTGATATTCGGATCAAAGGTACGCTAGGGATAACAGGTTAATAAATTTCTAGAGTTCCTATCGACGAATTTGTTTGACACCTCGATGTCGACTCTTCGCGTCCTCCAGCTGCAGCAGGTTGGAAGGGTGGGACTGTTCGTCCCTTAAAGCGGAACGTGAGTTGGGTTTAGTGCGTCGCGAGACAGCGCTGATCTTATCTGCGCGAAGATTTGGAATGATGGAAAACGCTATAGTACGAGAGGACCTTAGCGTTCAAACCTCTGGTTTTCGTATGCTTTTACAAAAAGGGCCGTATGAATACTACGTTTGCAAGCAGAATTTCTGAAAGCATCTCAAGAAAGAAAGCTGTCCAAAAAACTTTCTCAAAGGTCGTTAGAGTCTATAACGTAGATCGGTGTACGTAATAAACAAAGTAATTTTTTTACAGTACATACGAAACCTTAAAATAGCAAATTTAATTTGCAATTGGATTTATTGTTTCAATTATTTTTATGAAAAATAAATAAATTCTTGTAAGAAAATAACTTTACTTTTTCACCAATAACTGAAAAAGTAAAGTTATTTTCTTAGAAAAAAAAACAAATTCTTACCTATATCATTTCAAACTCATGGTACAAGCTGCTAAATTGATTGGTGCTGGAAGTGCGTTGATTGCACTTGCTGGAGTTGGAGCAGGAATTGGAATCGTTTTTGGTTCCTTTATTCAAAGTGCTGCTCGTAACCCACTAATGGCAAAACAATTGTTCGGTTATGCTCTACTAGGATTTGCGCTTACAGAAAGTGTTGCTTTGTTTGCACTTCTTGTAACTTTCCTAATTTTGTATAGCTCATAAATTAAAATAATATATAATATTAATATGCAAAATCAAAATTAAATAAATAATAAACAATTAAGATAGCAACTTGTTTTTCAACACCGTTTGCTACTTCATCTTTAAGTTCAATAAACATTTTCGAACAAAAAAAGGCAGAATAGCTCAATGGTCGAGCAGTCGTTTCATAATCGAAAGGTTGAAGGTTCAAATCCCTCTTTTGCCAACTTTTCCTTGATAGCTCAGAGGTAGAGCGAGTAGCTGTTAACTATTATGTCGGGGGTTCAATTCCCTCTCAAGGAGGCGTAGACTCTTTACTTTAAGTGATTCATTGAAGTTAAACGTAATATTTGACTTGTGAAATTTTAAGAATTGATTTAAACAGCGTTTTTATACAAATTGTTCTTTAAAATTGTAGTGTGTAATTATCAAAAAGTCAATTAACATAGATTTTTAGATTTATTTTACATCACTTTGAGGCTAAGAACAGATTTGAACTGTTATTATTTAATTTGCAATTAAATGTTCTACCATTAAACTACTCAGCCATTTTTTTAAGTTTAAATGTATTTGTTATATAGTTTATAAAATTATTTTGATAGTTGTACTAGATTGGAAACTTGTGCTTTCTTGGAAGTCATTGCCCCAGCAAGCCACTGATCCGCCCAAGCAGCTACGCACATTAGTGCTAGCAACCCAAAAAAACCTACAGTAGCACACTGTCCAAGAAAAACGTAAGGAGCTTCTACCGGCTGATGTCCCAAATATGTCAACAACAAAAAATCTCCGATTAGAGCCATGGACAATTTTTGATGCAGTGCTCGAAATTGTGGTCCTCGAAAAGATGGTTTGTGAACATAAGGTAGAGCACCAAGCGCAACAAATACTGCCAAAATTGCCAAAACTCCAGCCAACTTATTCGGAATACTACGCAAAATAGCATAAACCCACAAAAAATACCACTCAGGTACAATATGCGCAGGTGTGCTATATGGATTTGCAGGAATATTGTTATCAGGGTGTCCCAATACTTCTGGATAAAAACCAACAAGCAAAGCAGCAAATGCGGCCAACCCTAGTGTTGCAGTCAAATCTTTCACATAGAAATATGGGTAAAAATCAACAAGGTCAGTTTGTGCGTTAATTCCCAAAGGATTGGTAGACCCGTACTGATGAAGTGCAGCTAGATGAGCCAAGCTCAATGCAGCAAGCAAAAAAGGAAACAAATAGTGAAAACTATAAAAGCGGTTAAGGGTTGGATTATCAACAGAAAATCCTCCCCAAAGCCAACCTACAATAGAATTACCAACCACAGGAATAGCGCTCGCCAAACTAGTAATTACAGTAGCTCCCCACAAAGACATTTGACCCCATGGCAACACATAACCAATAAACGCTGTCAAAATCATTACCAACAAAATCACAACTCCAATAAGCCAAACAGCTTCACGAGGCTGTGCATAACTTGTGTAATAAAGTCCACGAAATAGGTGCATATAAACAACAATAAAAAACAAAGATGCACCATTCGCGTGCAAATATCGCAACAACCAACCACTAGGCACATCTCGCATCAAGTGTTGAACACTCAAAAAAGCAAGATCTACGTGAGCAGTATAGTGCATTGCTAGAAAAATTCCAGTCAAAATTTGCAAAACCAAACAAAGCCCTGCCAAAACCCCCCAGTTCCAATTCCCAGTCAAATTAGAAGGTGTTGGGTAGGTAATAAGATGATTTTGAACAAGACTCAAAAGTGGTTGATTCCACAAACTTCCGCGCAAACGATAAGTATTTGTCATAGAAAAAATAAAGAAATTTATAAAAATAATTAGGTTATAAAAGAAAAATTTTGAACGTTTTTCCTAACATGATGAAGGCGCCAATTGAAAAATAAACACCAAAGCAGCGTTTGCTACAAACCCAGCAAGTGTTAGCGGCAAAAAGCGCTTCCAACAAAGGCTTTGCAATTGATCATAACGGTAACGTGGCAGGGTCGCACGTACCCACACAAAACCAAAAACCACGGCAGCTGTTTTCAGAGAAAGTATCAAAGTTCCGGGAATCCAGTTAAGAACACTCAGAGGAGCAGCTGTTCCTCCCAAAAATAGCAAAGCTGTAATTGTTCCCATCAAAATCATGTTGGCATATTCTGCAATAAAAAACAAAGCAAAACCCATAGAAGCATATTCAACGTTATATCCTGCAACCAACTCTGCTTCGGCTTCTGGAAGATCAAAAGGTGCACGATTTGTTTCTGCCAAACAACATACTCCCCAAATCAAAGCCATAGGCCATAGTGGCCACAAATACCACACTTTTTCTTGACTTTCCATAAGAACACTCCAATTTAGACTTCCAGCAATAACACAAGTTGTCAAAACAACAAGTCCCAAAGGCAATTCATAACTAATCATTTGTGCCACAGAACGGCAACATCCAAGAAAAGCATATTTACTGTTACTCGCCCAACCAGCCAAAAGTACGCCATAAACTCCAAGACTACCTACCGCCAACACATACATTGTGCCTAGATGAAGATCACTAACTGCACCAGCGGCACTTGTAGGAAGTGCAGCCCAAGCAGCTTGACTTGTTAGAAAAGCCAAAATAGGTGCCCACCAAAAAAGAGGCTGATCTGCACTACTTGGCAAAATAGGTTCTTTCAAAAATAGTTTAAGACCATCCCAAAAAGGCTGCAACAAACCTCCAAATCCCCAAACATTTGGACCAACACGGCGCTGCATTGCACCCATAATTTTACGTTCGCACAAAGTCAAAAAGGCCACGCCCAATAGCAACGGAACTACCGTTGCCAAAACTATTGCAAGTGTATACAAAATCATAAAATAATAAACACCGTAAATTAACTATTTTTATTTGTTGCAATCTAAAATCTGATCAAAAACAAAACTTTTAATCAATATTTTTCAAACACACACTAGAATTACAGCTTTAATTTTAAAAATAAAAATAAAATTTCTTACACTTTGTGTAAAAGAATCTTTAATTGCCACAAAATCTTTTAAAAAATTACTTAATATGAAAAACGTGATTTTTGCAAAGAAATTTTGTTAACTTTTGGAACTCCAAAAGAAGTTCGACGTTTTCCTTTCTGAACACGCAAAGGGTTGTACTTTGCTGTCAACCCTTTGCGGGGAAATACCGCCAACAAAGGACTCACAACAAACAAATTTCCGAGAATTCGAGTAGGAATTGTAGAAAAACTGTACACAGATTTACGAAGACGACGTTTATTTGGCGCCTTTATAACTTTCACACACAAATTTTTTGTATAAAGTTTGTACAACAAAGATCCATAAGAATAAGAATTTGCCAAATTGTGGCTATAAAAATCTTCACTATACCACGCGTTACCTTGGTAACCCCACAAACGATCCCGAATACTTTTTGCATGTACTTTTTGACTCATTTTATTTATTCATTTTACGTGTTTAAGCCCCCTAAAAATCGGAAAGAAAGGGATTCGAACCCATGTTTCAAAAGATTGAAAATAGCTCTCCAAGCTACCGCCTTAAACCACTCAGCCATCTTTCCTTTGCACTTTGTGCAAAGAATTACATTCCTAATTTTTCCTATAATATCTAAGTCAGATATGTACCTATAAAAGTTAAAGAATATTCAAAGCGGCGTTCTAAACGCTAACTTAAAAAAATGACTTTATAATTTAGACGAAAAATAAATTTTTTAGACAACACATTTTTAACTTAAACATTGATTTTATTTATTATTTAAATAATATTATTTATTTTATAGTAAATTTGATATATTTTATATAAATGTGTTAAAGCCCCTGAAATATAATTCAACACCCAAGAACACATAACATCATTTGGCAAACTACTTTGTTGCCAAAAGCAAAGACTATGACTTAGAGTATCAAGAACAACTCCTGGTTTTAGTCCAACCCAAACTGCCAAAATAAGCAAAGGTACCAAAGTACTAAACTCACGACGATTCAAGTCAGCAAATCCACTAAAAACATACGGCTTTGGCATACCGTGCACCACTCGCGCGTAAGCCCACATTGTATAAGCGGCGCTCAATACAACTCCAACACAAGCAGCATAGAGTGCGTAAAGGTTAAAATCATAAATTCCACACAAACACAAAAATTCTCCTACAAAATTTGGTGTCAAAGGCAAAGCCATATTATTCAAACTGAAAATAAACAAAAACAAACTAAAAACTGGCATAGCAGTCGCTGCTCCTCCCAAATATTTCAACGCTTTTGTGTGTGTTCGATCATACAAAGCCCCAACCAACAAAAACAAAGCAGGACTAGCAATCCCATGCGCAAGCATTTGAAAAGAAGCCGCCACGATTCCAACAAGATTTCCTGTAAACAAACTCAAAACTACAAGATTTATGTGTGCAATACTACTATACGCAACAATTTTTTTCAAATCAACTTGTCGCAAAGTAGTCAAGCTAGCATAAACAATTCCCAAAATACAAAGTACAATTACAAAAGGACCATAATAAATATTTGCTTCTGGAAGAAGAGACATGTTAAAACGCAACAACCCATATGTTCCAAGCTTTAGAAGAACCCCCGCAAGCAACACACTTCCAGCAGTACTTGCTTCAACATGAGCTTCAGGCAACCACAAATGAACAGGCATTATAGGAACTTTTACAGCAAATGCCAAAAACAATCCCCACCAAAAAACATATTGCATAGAAGTCGCCCAGTTTGTATGCAGCAAAACTTCAAAACTTGTGGAACCTGCGGTGGAATACATAAGAAGAACAACAGGCAACATTGCCAAACTTCCAATAAGTGTATAAATAACCAACAGATACGCAGCACGAACTTTTCGTGGTCGAGACCCTCCCAAACCAATCAACAAAAACATAGGAAGCAAAGCACTTTCGTACAAAACGTAAAATCCCAACAAATCAAGGCAAGTAAAAGACCCAAAAAGGGCAGTTTCCAAAACCAACAGAAGACTTATAAAGGCGTAACTATGTTTGTTCATTGTTTGCCAACTACACAAAACAGCAAGTGGCATCAAAAAAGAAGTCAACAACACCATCCAAAGACTAAGTGCGTCCAGTCCAAAATGAAGACGAACCCAAATGGTACCCTGCCAACCTGCGCGAATTCCAAAAATATGTTGAAACGGCACCGCAGCTGTCGGTAGGAAAGTAGACCACAAACGAACAGCCACAAGCAACGCCGCCAAAGTAAAAAACAACGCGATCAAATTATGATATTTAGTAGAACTACTCGGCATTAGGCAAATCAAAGCAGCACCAACCAACGGCAGCCCCAAAAGAATTGGCAACAAAAATTCAGTATCTATGTGCAAAATAAGAGCACTTCCAATACTACATGTACAAAGAATAACAGGAAACATAAATAAAATACACTTTTCTTAAAACACCCATTTCATAAATTTTATAAATCAACTACTTCTTATTTTATTGCCACAAAAAAATAAAAAAATTAATTTTAACTAATTTTTTCTAAAAAAAAAAACATATTATTATACCCATTTTTAAAGAATACAACGTGTTTAACTCTAAATTTTTGCGCAATTTAAAGTGGAAGTTTAATGAGAGTAGCAGGACTTGAACCCACAACATTTTGTTTGTAAGACAAATACTCTACCATTGAGCTATACTCTCTTTTTTTTTATTTTTTTATTTTAAATTAAATCAATATTGATTTTTCGTTCCTACTGCACGTTCCCGTACAATAACCATGTTACGACTTCATTTCAATTAAGTTTCACACCTACGAAATCTTTATAAAAATTGAATAATAACACATAAAAAAATTTTATAAAACGTTTTTAAGACCGTTAATTATGTATTCGAAATTTTGTAAAAATATCTTCCAGCACAAACCTCTTTCGAAACGTGACGGGCGGTGAGTATCCCGGGCAAGCGAGCAAATTTCACCGTAGTGAGCTGTCCTACGATTACTGGCGATTCCTTTTTCATAAAGCCGAGTTTCAGGCTTTAATCCAAACCAACAAAGAATTTATTCTTAACGCAAGATTTCTCCGTAGTAAGATTTTGTTTCCTTGACTGTAACACACGTGTTGCCCATTTCATCAGAGCCATGAGGATTTGACGTGGTCCCAACTTAGTCTTTTAGAAAGTTTTTCTAAAGTTTTGAATTTCTTTAAAATTGTATTAAAATTCAAAATTTCTCTAGATAGGGGAGGTGTCCGTGTTCAGATATACTGAACAGCTTTGCACCACGGACTGACGACAACCATGCAACGTCTGTACAGAAAAGAAAAAAACACAGACTAAAGAAATGTTCGCACAAAAAAGCACTAGACTTTCTTATTCTACAGACGATTTATACAAAAGTATGGTCTTTTTTCGTAGAATACAAATAATCTGCAAATTTAATATAAAATTTTAAAATCCCCAATAACATAAAATCGGTATAGAACTGTTTCGGTAGAAAACTGCAGCCCCGTTTATTTTCGGAATTTTCATACTATGCCAGTGAGCTGTTACGCTTTCGTTCAGGTTTGGCTGCTTCCAAGCCAATCGACTGGCTGTCTGTGTATAAAAACTCTAGATCCCACTATGTTTTCATTTTAGGACCTTAACAAATTCTCTAGGTTGTTTCCTTTTCGGCCAAGGACCTTAGCACCCCCGGCCTGTTTTTATATAAAATCTTAAAAAAGCTGTACGGTTGCCTATAAATTGTAGCAGCTTAGACCTGCCCGCACTTTAGACGTTCCCTGAACTCTTTTAGAAAAATATAAAATGCACCTTAATGCTTTTCGCCAAAAACCAGCTATCGGCGAACTTGATTAGCCTTTCACTCCTTTACCCAAATCATCCCAAGCCATTGCCACGGCCACGGGTTCGGTCCTCCAACTTTTTATTAAAAAATCTTCAACCTGTTCAGGTAAAGCTCGTTCGCTTTCGGGTGTTCTTGTAGCAACACCATAAAAAATAATATATATATGTATATTTGTAATAAAAGTTAATTGTAACTAAACATAAAAAATTTTAAATTTTTTAATCTTAAATATAAAGATTGAACACGCGTATACCATGATTGCGCCAAACGAGCAGTTGGACGAATCACAGGCATTTGATCACCAAAGGTGTGAAATGCTGGAGGACTCGGCAAAAGCCACTCAAGAGTTCCTGCAGTGGTGTCTTTGATACTCCAAGGATTGTTGTCACATTCCGGACCGTGCGCAAGAGTCAAATATGCAATGTAGAAGAAATACACAAAGCTCAAAGCACTTACATAACTCCCAAAACTTGCAACAGCATTCCATCCAGCAAATGCATCCGGATAATCCAAAATACGTCGAGGCATTCCAGCTAGACCCAAAAAATGCATTGGAAAGAAAGTCAAATTTACTCCCAAGAAAAACAACCAAAAATGCGCTTGACCATGTGCTTCAGGATACTGAACTCCAGTCATTTTCCCAATCCAAAAATAGAAAGCAGCAAAAATTCCAAAAACAGCTCCCATACTTAGAACATAATGAAAATGAGCTACAACATAATAAGTATCGTGCAAAGCAACATCAACACCTCCGTTTGCAAGTACAATTCCAGTTAGACCTCCAATAGTAAATAGTACCAAAAAGCCAAGTGCAAACATCATTGGAGTAGTAAACCAAAGGCTTCCTCCGTAAAGTGTTGCCAACCAACTGAAAATTTTAATTCCAGTAGGAACTGCAATAATCATTGTGGCGCTTGTAAAGTAAGCACGAGTGTCCACGTCCAAACCAACCGTAAACATGTGGTGAGCCCAAACTAGAAAACCTAGCACAGCAATAGCCCCCATAGCATTAACCATTCCTACGTAACCAAAAACAGGTTTACGCGCAAAAAAGCTCAACACGTGACTTACAATTCCGAATGCAGGCAAAATCAAAACATAAACTTCTGGATGACCAAAAAACCAGAAAAGGTGTTGATACAAAATCACATCTCCACCTCCAGCTGGCAAAAAGAAGCTAGTGTTAAAATTTCGATCAGTAAGTAGCATAGTCAAACCAGCCGCAAATACAGGTAGACTAACAACCAACAAAATACTTACAAAACACAAGGACCATGCAAACAAAGGCAAACGATACAGAGTCATTCCTTGAGCACGCATGTTTGCAACAGTAACCAGAAAGTTAATACTTCCCAAAATACTTCCAGCTCCAGCAACGTGAAGACTGAAAATTCCAAGGTCAACCGCCGCCCCAGAGTGGCTCAAAGCACTACTCAAAGGTGGGTAAGCAGTCCACCCAATTCCTGGACCTTGCTCAACTAGACTGCTCAACAAAAGCAAGCACAAACTACTTGGCAACATCCAAAAGCTAATGTTATTCATTCGTGGAAAAGCCATATCCGGAGCACCAATAAGAATAGGAACAAGCCAATTCCCAAAACCACCCATCAAAGCAGGCATAACCACAAAAAACAACATAAGCAGCCCGTGTGCAGTAATCAACACATTATAAAGTTGACCGTTTCCAGCCAAAATCCCAGGACCCGGAGAACTAAGCTCCAAACGAATTAGCATACTCATTGTAGTTGCAATAACACCACACCACGCAGCAAATACTAGGTAAATAATACCAATATCTTTGTGGTTTGTACTACAAAGCCAACGAGTTGCAAGAGAAGTCCATTTATTATTCATATTTATTGCGGAAGAACTCATGAATAAAATTCTTTTACATAAAGTATATACTTTATGTAAAAGAATATTTCTATATTTATATTTGTAGATTTCTTAAAATTTTCTTTAAAGTCTATATTCTATGATTCAAATATTTATTTTTTTATAAATTTAAATATAAAGTTATGTATACGTTATAACACATTACCCATAGTGCTTTCAAACAACTCACTATTATGTTCAAAAGCATCTAGGCGAGCAGTTTGAAGTACTGCTTCAAGTAGAGGAGCATCGCTCAAACTAAACAACTCAGTTTTAGGCATCGCACCGCCCCAAGCATAGATTAGAATCAACAAGAATACCCACACAACATCTACAAAGTGCCAATAAAGCACAGCAAGATCTAGCGCGGTAGAACTAGAAGGTCCCGCGTCTTTTAGGGTGAACAAACAAACAGTCAAATACAAGAATCCAATCATAACGTGAAATCCGTGGAAACCTGTAGTCAAATAGAAAGTACTTCCAAAGATAGAATCACTAAACGTAAAAGCTGCGTCAGTGTACTCAAGGTACTGATAATAGCTAAATACGACTCCAAGAGCAATAGTTAGAACCAAAAAGAATGCACAACGACGGCGGTCCCCCAAACTCATGGCGTGCTTCGCATTATTAGCCGTAAAGTAAGATGCTAGCAAAAGCCAAGTGTTTAGAATGGGGCGAGCATGCCAAGTATCTGCTTTTACAGGCACAATACCCACAGGAGGCCACGCCATTCCAATTTGAACAGTAGGCATCAACGCAGCATGCATAAATGCCCAAAGCATACCGACAAAAAACATTGCTTCTGTCACAATAAAAAGAAGCATACCAAGGTGCAAACCACGTTTTACTTTAGTAGTGTGGCACATCATACGACTTTCTCGCATAACGTCACGCCACCAAAGAGAAACAGTATACAACAAACAAAGAAGAGCACCGGACACAATAGTCCCGGCACCAGAGTACTGGTGAAAAAACAAAACCAAACCTGTTGTTAGCCATAGAGCAGAAAAACTTGTAAGCATCGGCCAAGGACTTGGGTCCACCAAATGATAAGGGTGATGACGAAAAGCTCCACCACTTCCGGTTGTAAACTTTTTATTCAAAAAATTCATTTTAATAATTTATTTATTTGAAACAAATAAATAAATTGATTTTTAATTTATTTCTATTAAAAAATCAAAAACAAGTATTTGTTAATAAAATATTTAAAGATGTGTTTTTATATAATAAAATATTTATGAATTCCAGTCCAAAGCACCTTTTTGCCACTCATAAACAAAACCTACAGTAAGCACTACCAAAAAGATCAAAAGAGCAGTAAATCCTCCAATTCCGGTTTGTGCTCCTCCAAGAGCCCATGGCAACAAATATGCAACTTCAATATCAAATACTAGAAAAAGAATTGCTACCAAATAAAAACCAATGTCAAAAGGAGAACGAGCTTCTCCAAACGGGTCAAAACCGCACTCATAGGCTGTCGCCTTTTGCAAATCATAACGTCGAGGACTTACTTTTGTAGCAATTGTCAAAATAACTATACCCAAACCAGTCGCAAGTACAAAATAAATCAAAACTCCCAAGTATTGTGTCATTTTAAAATTGTAACTCTAAAATTTTTTATTTAATATTATTTTTAAAATAAAATTATAAAAAAAGTATAAGACACGAAAATTATTTTACGCACTCAAAGTATGCAAGTGCGCCAACAAAACAAAAGGAGAACTATACCACAATCCTAGTACTAGAACCAATACAGACAAAGATACCACATACGCAGTAATTGCGGAATAACTAAGATAAACACTGTTTCCTTTTGGATTATCAACGTATGCAACTTTAACAACTTTCAAGTAATACACACTAGAAAGAAGAGTACTTAGCAAAGCAAGCAGTACTAGAGCATACTGATGAGAATTCAGAGTTGTCCAAAACAAAGACAATTTACCCAAAAACCCAGCGGCAGGAGGAAGTCCCGCAAGACTCAACATTCCAACTGTCCAGGCAAATGCCGCAGTAGGCAACGCTGTGTTCAAACCAGACAAATCCCAAAGATACTGAGGGCCTCCATTTTTGTCAACTGTATGACTTGCTCGGTTATAAGGCCAAAGAAGTAGACCCCAAGTCACCAAACTTGTCACACAATACAAAAACAAATAAATTGCCAAAGAAGCATAAGCTTCAGAGCCTCCAACCAAACACATCAACATAAAACCCATGTGACCTACACTACTAAAAGCCAATAGTCGTTTAATTTGAACTTGAGCAAAAGGTGCGATTGCACCAATTAGCAAACTTCCTGCGCTAAACCAAAATAGGCTATTGTTAAATAGTGTAACCCACAAAATATGCCAGTAATGTGTCCAAAAGCATAGAACAGCAATTTTTGGAATGGTACTAATAAGCAAACTAATACTTGTCCATGCTCCCATATAAACATCAGCTGCCCAAAAATGCATTGGCGCAGCAGCAAGTTTCCACAACAATCCTAGAGAAACCAACCATACACCCAACAAACAGTTATAACTAACGTTTGGGGAAAGTGTTGTATAAAGTTCTACCAAATGGGGAATTTGACAAGTTCCCGCATCCCAATAAAGAAGCCCCACTCCAAGAAGAAGCAAACAACTACTAAAAGCACTTAGAAGAAAATATTTCATTCCCGCCTCTACTGCATATGCACTGTTATAGTTCAAACTACAAAGAACAGCCACTGCGAAACTCTGAAGCTCCAAACAAAGATAAAGTGCAGTTAGATCTGCCGCATAACAAAGCAACATATTTCCCAACAAAGTCAAAAGAATAAGCAAAACATATTCTGGATGCACAATTTTTGCGCTTTCAGACCAATTTGCAGATACCAAAATTGCAAAAAACGCAAAAAACAACAAAAAAGCGCAAGCACCTACATTAAAGGAATCTCGAATGAACACACCCCCCGCCATAAGCGTATGAAAAGGAGTATTCCAAACAAGAACACCAGCCAAAAAACACCATACAGCTGCCCAAATAATCAAATGGCATACAATTGCACCAGGTCCCTCACTCGGATTTGTTTTGGAAGAAGTTGCATCAAAGTTACACAAGTTTTTTTTGTGCAAATATTGACCTTGACCTAGATTCACCATACACCAAAATTCAGTGTTGGCTGTGGCTGTAGGACCTGTACTGTAAAACAAAATCGCCAAAAGAGCTGTTGCTGCATACAACTCAGGCGCCCAACTAATCAAGTCTATTGCCATTTTAATTTTAAAATAATTAAGTCAATACATTAAAATTTTCCAAAAATATACCATATTGTAGTAACACAAATAAAATCGAAACAATAATTGCAAATTACTTTTTAAACACGCCTATGAGGACTTGAACCCCAAGCGCTCGAGCCGTAATCGAGTATTTTATCCATTAAACTATAGGCGCTCATCTTATGTATTCTATTTTATATACGCAAAGAGGGATTTGAACCCCCACGGAAAATTTCCAACGGAACCTAAATCCGTCTTGTCTACCAATTCCAACATTTGCGCCTAGAAATTTAAAAACTTAAACAACAAATTAACTTATATTGTAGATTTACAAAAAATCAGAGAGGTATGATTTGAACACACAGTCTTTCGCTCCCAAAGCGAACGCCTTACCATTAGGCCACACTCTGAATTATTGGAGTGGTTGCCTAGAGAGGGATTTGAACCTTCGACACATCGATTTTCAATCGATCGCTCTACCACTGAGCTATCTGGGCAAGAAACTTTTCAAAAATCAAAATAAAATAATGCTGAATTTTTCGCATTTAGCATTTCATTGCTTTACTAAAGTGTAAAGAATTTCATTGCTGAATTTGCAAAATTCAAAATTTCATTCAAAAGTTTGTTAAAAATACAAATATCTAAAATACGAATAACACAGGTAGGATTCGAACCTACGAAGAATGTTTCAATTGATTTACAATCAATCGCTATTGACCGCTCAGCCACTGTGTTTATAAAATTCCAAAAAATTTATTACTTTATACTTTAAAAATTTGCATCAAATAAAACCAATGATTTCATTTGGACTAAAAAATGAAATTTAAAATCAGGCACAGCAGGATTTGAACCCACAACAACCGTTTTGGAAACGGTGATTTTACCTTTAAAACTATGCGCCCTTTATGTGACAAATTCTAAATATGTTTCTAAATATGTTGGCGAACAACCGGATTTGAACCGGTGACCCACAAAACCACAATTTGTTGCTCTACCAGCTGAGCTATGCCCGCCATTATGAAAATGAATTATAGAAATTAAAAGAATTCATTTAAGTCAAAATTTCAAATTTGAAAGAAACTTGTCTGATTCTACTGTCTTAAAATGTCATAACACAAATGAATATTTTGAATATTTACGAATAACACCAAGACCCTATTTTATAGAAAACCTACCATATTATTTGTTTTTAAAAATTTCAACCTGAATTCAAACTACAAAACCTTACAACTTATAAGATTTCATTGAACACACGTAAAAAATAAAGTAAAAAAACAACATAGGTTTTTCATGCGAAAACAGAATCAACAAAATTTATACAAATTGCAGTCCAAAACAAAAACGTATGAACACACAACTTGTTGTGTGCCAAAACAAAAAGTTCAACCATTCATTTTTAATGCAATTTATCTGATCGTTTTTTGCATTCAAACTCAAGATCCAGCTTTCCAGTTCAGTCGGAATAGCAACAAACATATTAAACATCAATACCACAAGACACATGGCACCAAACAAGTCACACAACCACCAAGGGAGTCCCAAAAAAGGTTCCTTAACCACGTGCAAATTAAAAACAAAACGATCACACAAACCAAAGGGCGCAACTACAAAAAATCAACGCAAAAATCAACGCATTGAAACGAGGACCTTTTTTTTCTTCAAAAAACAGAACAAATTTTTTGAAATCAAATTTCACCAAACCCTTTCGCTGACCGCGCAGCTTGTGCTCCAAAAATACCCACACAAAACTAAAACCAAACTGAAATATCAATACATAACAAACACGGGCAATGGCAGAGTCACATAAGGAATCACGCTAAGAGGTCCTACTGTATAACAAAAAAAAAGCAAAAGCATTTTTGCAGAGATGTTGGTGCAAACCAATTCACAGAATTCACTGTGAACCAGAATTTCGGCTTATGATTTGATGCAAAATTCCACGCATTTGCTGTTTTTTAAGACATGATTACTTGAACACTTTCGAAAAGAATCATATGTATAGACGAAACCTAAACATTGACGCTTTTAGCACTTTTTGAGCCTCCAAATACAAAATTTTAAAAAATCAATAAAATTTTAAAATTCAATCAAATAAATTCACAAATCCAAGGTCACATGGAATGGTTCGCTGGGAAATATTGACTTCGCTCAGTGCAGTTATAAAAGCCAAAACATCTACTTTTTAGTTCAGTTAATATATTTTGATTACTTTCAAAAGTGTTCAAGTAACCATGTTTTAAAAAAGTGTGAATGCGCACGTTTTTAATGCTGTGTTGTGGTGCAAAATTACACCATTGCAACATTGTCACACATTTTACAATGCACAAACACAAAAGCAACGCAAATGAAATAGCTCAAGTTCAATAAACACACAAATAAAGCAATGAAATACACTTACCTTAAATGGGATCAAAAATGGTTTTTAAGCAATATTGCTTTACACTTTGTGTAAAGAATCTCATTTCTGAATTTGTAAAATTCAGAATTTCATTCAACTCACAAGTATAAATTTGCTTTGCTATGTGACTTTTCACAATTCATAAATTTTGTGGATTCTGTTTAAACATAAGAAACAATCAATAATTTTTGAATCATTTTTTTGTGACTCAAAAACGACTGTTTCGAAACAAATCTTTGCAGCAAGATCGATTGGATCTTTGTTATTCAGCCAATTCGTCAAAGAAACTGATCTTTTCTCTCTCAGAGAAAACAAAACTTCGTCTTGCAATCAATTCGTAGCTTCGTCTTGCAATTAATTCGTAGCTTCGTCATGCAATCAATTCGTCAAAGAAACCGATCTTCTCTCTCTCAGAGAAAACAAAACTTCGTCATGCAATCAATTCGTCGAAAACAAATCAAGGAATCAATTTGATTCATTTAATCAAAGAATTGAAGCTTAGGCTCACAGACGTTCGCCATGTGAAAAAAAATAAATAAATTAACAATTCATTAAAATTAAACTAAAGGAATAAAGATATTAATTAATAAATTAATTAATTTTACTAGTATTGTATATATAAGTCCGACTTCCACTACGTTCCAGTCGGACTTATATATTCATAACAAAGAAAAGAAAAAGAAAAAAAAGCGAAAAAAAGAAAAAGAAAAGAAATTCTATTACACGAATTATCTGTGAGGCGCAAAATGAAACAAAAAAAGAGCAAAAAAAATTCATGTTTTTTTCGCCAACAAGTAGGTTTCGTTACCAGAGGGCGTAGGTCCTTCCGCTAATAGAAAAAGTGTGTGGGAAAGTACAAGTGAGCTACGCTTACGACAAAAAAACAAAAAAATTTTAAAATGTGCAAAAACATGCAAAAAAATGCAGACGTTTTTTAAACGAACTATTTTTCCCAAAAACAAGTACATACAAGTAAATCACTATTTTTGGTCCAAGTAGGCTACAAGTATAGGCAGAAAAGGAATTAAACAAAAATTTACAAAGGGAATTAAACTTTAATTTTTTTATTTAATTTTTTCGCTTTTTTAAAAAATTTTGGTGAAATCACTTTTTTTCAGTGAGTTAAAGTGAGTTACGCTTGAAAATTATCTTAAAATAAATGAAGTTTAATTCCCTTTTAAACGAATGTCAGAAAATTAAATAAATAAATTCAATAAAAAATTAAATAAAACAATGAAATAAATTAAATCAATGAAATAAATGAATGAAATAAATAGAATAAATTGATCAAATAAAACAAATAGGAGAAAAGGGAATTGAACCTGTAACGCGTTAAAATAGCAAACAAAATGTGACTAAACGTGAGTTTGTTATGGGTTTTATTAAAAATTTCTTGAAATTTCATTGAAACTTCTATGACAGATTCAATTTTCACGCATTTATTTGATGCATGTTCTATATTTTCAACAAAAAACATAATTTTCATTAAATTTTGTTCACAGATCAATGAAATTCTTTACACGAAGTGTGCAGCTGCGAAATTGTTTAAACAAATCATTTTTTTCGCCGTGTGAAAGAATTGGTTCTATTGTACGTATAGCATACTGCAAATTTGAACAGGTGAAAGAACTTGGGGTTTTGTATTCATAAAGTTTTGAATTTTTGATTTATGGCTTTTGTTTTGATAATTTATAGCGTCGTATTGGTCTGGACTGCGGGTCTGCCAGACTGGATTGTTGCTTATGCGACTGGACTTGCTCAACTTGGTGTTTGGGTTAGTTTGTTTAGTTTGATTCCTTTTTGTGCTCTTTGGATTTCTTCTAAACAAAATTTGTTTGTAGAAATGGATGTTAATCGTTCTGGAACACACTGGGCGACAACATTGAAAGCTTTATTTTTATATTATTATTTTATTTTTTAAAAGTTTTTATAAATCTATAAAATTATTATACAAGTTATTTTTTATATTATTTATAAGTGCTTTGAAAATTATGGTACTTTTTATTTGTTTTCTTATTTTTACTGTTATTTTTGGAGTTGTATCTTACGCCGATGCTCCTATGCCGTGGCAAATGGGTTTTCAAGACCCTGCTACCAAAGCAATGTTGGGGATTGTAGATTTGCATCATGATATTTGTTTCTTTTTGGTTTTGATTTTGATTTTGGTTTTGTGGGTAGGGGCTCGAATTGTTTATGCATTTCATCATACACGTATGCCGATGCCGGAGCGATTTAATCACCATACTAGTTTGGAATTGGTTTGGGCTGTTCTTCCAAGTTTGATTATTTCTTTGATTGCTTTGCCGTCTTTGACTTTGATTTATAGCTTTGATGATCTGGCTGCAGATCCTTTTTTGACTGTTAAAATTATCGGTTATCAGTGGGCTTGGCGATATGAGCTAAAAGAACATGTTCGTCATTCTTTGGTTGATCCAGAGAATTTGCTATTATTTTATTTTATAATAAAAATTATTTTATGTAACAAAACTTTTATAAATTATTTTTTAAATTTTTATAATAAATTAAGTTTGTTTAATTAAAAAATGTATAAAGCAGTGTGGAGTAGTGGTTATCTTGTCGGGCTCATGATCCGAAGACGTTCGTTCAAATCGAACCACTGCAAAAATTTGTTATATTATTTTTTAAAATTATACTTTTTAATGATATTTGTTGTTTTGTCAGCTAAAAGAGTCTTAAATACAAATGAATTTGTTGTTTGTTATTTTTAGTACCGGTGCTTGGATGAGTGCTGCCTTGGTTTTGCGTTCTAAAAACCCGGTGCACGCCGTGTTCTATCTAGTCTCTGTGTTTTTGCACGTGTCTGGGTTGCTTTGTCTTTTGGGGCTTGAGTATTTTGCATTGTTGCAGCTTCTTGTTTACGTTGGGGCGTTGGCTATTATGTTTTTGTTTGTTGTAATGTTGCTTGACATTCCTGCAACTGAAATAGTTGCATATCAGCGTGGGACTTACCCGGCTGCTGGAATTTTGTTTTTTTGTTTTATTTTGGCTGTATATGCGTCTTTGTTTTTGACAAACGAAGAAAGCCCTTTTGAGGCGCCACTTGTGGCGACGAATTCTGATCCTTCTTATTTTACAGTAGGTAATGCTTGGGGGAATCTTCAACAAATGTCCAATCCTGTAGAGCAGCTAGGTGTTGCCCTTTATGGTATGCATGTTGACCTACTAATTATCGCAAGTTTCGTATTGCTTGTTGCAATGATTGGGGCTGTTGCTTTGACTCTAAAACGTCGTGTAATGGCGCCAATGCATGATGTGTTTGCTCAACATAACCGTGATTTTCAAAAAATTGTTTGTATGGTTCGAGGTTCTTAAGAAACAAAATATTTATATAATTAATAAAACACGAAAAACGTTTAACTTCTAATTTAAGTGTTAAATTTAATGATTATTTAAAATAATTTAATGTTATAATGTAATTATTTTTCAAATTTTAAGTTTTAAGTTTTTTAAAAATTAAGTATAATTTTTCTAGGGTAGAAGGATTCGAACCTTCGAATGTTCGCACCAAAAACGAGTGCTTTACCGCTTAGCTATACCCTACTTCTGAACTTTCGGTAGAACTTATTTATTGTGTTTAGTATTTTTACTGTCTTTATTTTTCAAATTTTGTGTAATGTTTATCCGTTTTTTATTGAACTTGAGAACACTTTTGCAAATTAAATTCCTGAATTTTACAAATTCAGAATTTAATTCCTTCGTTAAATGGGGTATTTAATAAGATTTTTTCGTTTTAGTTAAATAAATGTATAAGTTTTTTTGTCTATAATAAATTTTCTTAAAATACTTGTTATGCGCTTTATCTTTATTGAAAAAAGAATTTCTAATTTATGGTTGAATGATACTTTTTAGCAATATTGTGGTTAAAAAGTGTAAATATCTTGTCCCATGTTGTTTTTTTAGAAATAAAAAATTGCCCAGGTTTTGCCATAGACCATTTATTTTCGGAAGGTTTGCAAGTCTTATAAACAAGATTGTGTGTAATAATTATTTTTGCGTTGGTACTATTTTTACAAACACCAGTTTTAATAAATAGTATTGGCCATAGATTGTCACAAAGCAAACTAAAAGGGTATGTGCTAGAGTTTGTGTTATGGCGATTACGTGTAGACAAAATCTCTTTATAAATAGAAAGAATATTTTTCATACTTATGCGCCCTATCCAAAAAGAGAGATTTCGAGAAGCGTGAAGTCCACTAGAGTACAAACCTTTTGCTCGACGTATTTTGACAGCCCCAGGAACTGCTGTTGGAAAATTAAATGCCCACAAAGAAGAACTTAGAAAAAGACGCCATAGAGTATTTTTTTGTTCAGAACTCGCTACATTATTTGTAAACGTAGGAAAAGTTTTGTTCAAAAAGGTTTTTGGACACACATCGGTTGTTCGTGTGTCAATAAGATGCAGTTTGTTCTGAATGGTGAATGCTGTGGTTTTGTAACAGAGAGTTTTTTTCAAAAAACTAGAACGAAGTTCAGAAGAATATACTTTTTTATTTTTAAAGAAGATTTTTTTTGTTTTTTGAGTTACTGCATTCGTATACCAAGGATTTACTTTTTTTCGAGAAAAAGATCCAGGAGCATAAATACTTTTAATTTTTCGTGTTATACGCAAAGTCATAATACACGTGTTTTGTCATCCCCAACGGGATTTGAACCCGTGATTTCTGCTGTGAAAGAGCAGTGTCGTAACCACTAGACCATAGGGACATAGTTTTGTTAGCAAATATAATAAGTTATTATTAAAGTTAAGTTTTAAAATTTATTTTCTACAATACTTTATACTATTAAACTTAATTATATATTTTTGTTAAATTGTATTTAATGCGAGAGTGGCGGAATGGTAGACGCGGCAGCTTCAAAAGCTGTTAACTTTTTTGTTGTGCGGGTTCAAGTCCCGCTTCTCGTAAAATGCTTCTTAGTTATTTTCTATGGACAGGCCTATTGTTGTTTATTTTGGGGGCAATTGGAACATTTTTGAATCGTCGAAATTTTATTATTATGCTAATGTGTATTGAGCTTATGCTTCTTTCTGCAAATCTTATTTTTCTTAGCGCTTCTTCCGTGACAGATGATTTGTCTGGAATGTTGATGGCGCTTTGGGTAATAACCGCAGCTGCTGCCGAAACAGCCTTGGGACTTGCGCTTTGTGTATTGCATGTACGACTTCGCTCTACTTTGGATGTGGAGCTTATGAATCTATTGAAAGGCTCAAAAATTACAGGGTCAAAAATAATAGAGATTTTATAATATATATATACATATAAATTTCAATAGTGCTTTGTAAAAAACAATACTTAATGTATCTTCTTGCACTATTTGCGCCTTTTTTGGGAAGTGCACTTGCTGGTCTATTTGGACGCTATGTAGGTGCGCGTGGTAGTGGGGTTGTTACTGTATTTGGTCTCGGTGTTAGTATGATTTGTAGCATAGGAATTTACCATGAAGTAGCTCTACAAGGTTGCGCAGTATTGATTTCTCTAGGTTCTTGGTTTTCTGCGGGAACTGTTTATGTTAACTGGTCTTTGCAGTTTGATACGCTAACTGCTGGAATAATGCTTACTGTAACTGTAGTTTCTTTCTGTGTTCATATCTATAGCCTTGGTTATATGCAGGGTGATCCTCATTTGCCGCGATTTCTGAGTTATTTGTCTCTTTTTACGGGTTCTATGTTGTTTCTTGTTAGTGCAACAGATCTTGTAAGTCTTTTGGTTGGATGGGAAATGATTGGGGTTTCTAGTTATTTGTTGATTGGGTTTTGGTTTCATCGATTGAGTGCTACAAAAGCAGCACAACAAGCTGTTCTTGTAAATCGAGTAAGTGATACTCTGTTGATAATTGGTTTGATGACTTCTTGGTGGTACGTAGGATCTTCTGATTTGTATGTGTTGTCTGCAACAAGTGCAGTTTCTACATATAACGATGTGCTTTGCTTGCTATTGCTTGGGGGAGCTCTTGGAAAATCCGCACAAGTTGGTTTGCACGTGTGGTTGCCATTTGCTATGGAAGGCCCTACACCAGTAAGTGCTCTTATTCACGCAGCTACCTTGGTAACAGCGGGAATCTATTTGATTGCACGAACAAGTGCATTGTGGGAATGTAGTGTTTTGGGACGTACTACACTTGTTTTTGTTGGAGCAGTTACTAGTCTAGTAGCTGCAACTATGGGCTTGGTTCAGAATGACTTGAAACGAGTTATTGCATATTCCACTTGTAGTCAACTTGGTTACATAACAGTTGCGTTGGGGTTGAGTCATTACGGACTGGCTATTTATCACTTGATGACACACGCTTGTTTTAAAGCTTTGCTATTTTTGGGAGCTGGTGTTTGTATTCATGCTTCTTCTGATATCCAAGATTTGCGTCGTCAAGGAGGTGCTCACTCTGCTTTGCCTTATGCTTGGGCGCTTTTGCTGCTTGGTTCTCTAAGTCTTGTTGGGTGGCCTTTTTTGGCGGGTTATTATAGTAAAGACGCAATTTTGGAGCTATCTTGGGCCACTCCAGGACCTGTTGGATCTTACGCTTATTATGCTCTGATGTTTGTTGCAGCACTTACAAGTACTTATAGTTTTCGTGTTTTGTATGGTGCATTTGGAGCAGAGCCGAATGCTCGTCGTTTGGAGCTTACAAAACCTGGGGTTCCATATACTATGGGTGTTCCTCTTATTTTGTTGGCTGCAGGAAGTATTTTTTGGGGTTATATTTTGAGTGACGCTGCTGTGGGTTGGGGATCTCCTTTTTGGCAAAACAGTATTACAGTTGCTCCGGGAACTCTATTTAGTGTGGAAAGTCACATAATTCCTGTATGGGCTGCTTTGTTGCCATTTTTTTCCGTATTTCTTGGACTTTTTGCAGCAATTGCTTACACTTGGCCATTGCCTTGGTTTGCAGAAGGTTTTCTAAAAACTATTTATTTGTTCTTCGTAGCGCGTTGGCAATTTGATTTTGTAATGAACCAACAGATTGCTGCTCCGGTTCTTTCTTTGGGGGCTCAAACTTGGGTTTTTGTAGACAAAGGAATTCTTGAAGTTCTAGGTCCTCGAGGGGTGAGTTCTGCAGTTACTGATTGGGCGGTTCCGCGTGTTCATTATTGGCAAACAGGAACTGTTCATGATTATGCTTTGTTGCTTCTTATTTCTGTAGTAGTGGGTGTTGCAGGTTTGGCATATCCAGAACTTTGGGCATATACAAACATGGTGGATCCACATTTGTTTACTTTGGCTGGATTGCTTTTGCTTTTGGCTGTTTAAATGAATTATAAAATGATTAATTATTTATACAAATTTTAAAAATTAGAAAAAAATAAAAAGATTTACTTATTAAAATGAATAAAACACAGAAAGCAGTGAATTTTCAATGAAATTGTAAATGGTTTATGAAAAAATCAAATGTTATAAAAAAGTATTTTTAAAAGGAGGAATGGCTGAGTGGCTTAAGGCGTTCGCTTGCTAAGCGAATATGTTTTTATAGCATCGCAGGTTCGAATCCTGCTTCTTCCGAGTTTTCGTCTATATAATTATTTAATTTTTTTATTAGAAATTAAATTTTCATTTTTTAAATGCAAATTGAAAAGTGTTAAAATATTAAAGAAATCCTTATTATCACATTCTTTAATTTTATGAATTGGGTGTGTAGCTCAGTTGGTTAGAGCATCTCTTTGATAAGGAGAAGGTCGTGCGGGTTCAAGTCCCTCTACACTCATTTTTTATTTAAATTAAAAATGATGCGTTTCTTTACACACAGTGTAAAGAATTTCATTGCTGAATTTTAAAAATTTAGCATTTTATTCATTATATTTGAAAGTTGTTGTTTAGTGATTTTACGACTTTATTTTTTTAAAGTAAATGTGCACTTTTTGATGTTTGTTTATGTTTTTTAACTTTAGTACTTTTATTTATTCTGGTGCAGAGGCTTGGACAGTAGTTCCTTTGGTTAGTTTGCACTGGCCTACTTTTGGGTTGCATTTTTGGACAAATCCGTGGGCAGTAAGTGCTGCGTTTGCTGTTCTAGTAGTATGTTTTTCTCACAATGGAAATCATGCATATGCACATGCAGGGGTAAGCGCGCTTTCTTCTTTGCGTCTTTCTATTGCAAATTTTTGGGGAGGTCAAATTTTGGAACGTGTACATATGAAATGGCGTTCTGTTTTTGCACGAAGTGTTTTGCCAAATGCGGTATATAGTAATCGTCTAAGTGCTGCGTGGGTATCTCTTAGTCCAATTCAACGTAAAACAACACTCTCTTGGGTTGTTGTTCTTTTTTTTGTTTTGATTTCTAGTAACGCTTTTGGACTTGTACCATTGTTTAGTGCGGTAACTGGTCAAGCTGGAACAACTTTGGGTCTTAGTATCGCATTGTGGTCCGCTGTTGCGTATGCGGGTATGCAGCGATTGGGTGCTCGATATGTGAAACTTTTTTTGCCTAGTGGGCCTCAGTGGTTTATGGCTCCTGTTTTTGTATTGCTAGAATCTATTAGTTATAGTTTTCGTGCAATTAGTCTTGGAGTGCGACTTTGGGCAAACATGTTGGCAGGTCATCAACTTATTCATCTAGTAAGTGCACTAGCTCTAGTTCCGGTTTTGTGTCTAAATATTGTTATTGGAGCACCAATTACTGTATTGACCGCGGGACTACTAATGGCATTGACTGGTCTTGAAACGCTTGTTTGTGTTTTGCAAGCAGGTGTTTTTTGTTTGCTTGCAAGTTTTTATTTGCAAGAAGGTTTGAGTCGTAAAGATCCTTTGGCTAGCAGTATGTAATTAATTCATTTTTAAATTTCTAATACAAATAACAAATTGTCATTATTCTTTATGTAAAAATATTTTATACTTTATTTATACTATGTTTTAATGGGGGTATAGCTCAGTCGGTAGAGCGTCAGTCTGTCGAGCTGAATGTCACGGGTTCAAGTCCCGTTGCTCTCGATTTATGTTTTTAAGTGAAATTTTTCTGAGTTCATTTGACTTCTCTAGAACAAAAGCATTAATACATGAATGAAATTCTTTAAACGAGGTGTGAAGGTATGTGTGTAAATTCTCAAAAACTTTGAGCATAATTCTAAATAACAAAAAAGTAAAATAAACATT
>Ga0315908_10000629_pt1 | contig 27570 bp, 17 predicted proteins | sample LakEriMetagenome_12_FD_203520 | JGI IMG/M metagenome (GOLD analysis project Ga0315908, IMG submission 203520) | Freshwater fungal communities from buoy surface, Lake Erie, Ohio, United States - Buoy 4 MA124 | ecosystem: Environmental > Aquatic > Freshwater > Lake > Lake biofilm | place: USA...
GTAATGGATTAAGCAATGTTATCATAACATTAAAGAGGTGTATTGATGTCAAATTCCATCTGCATACTTTACTAAATAGAAATCTATATAAGACTGTTATTAGGAATGTAGTAGAAGAGTACAAAATCAAGATTCATCATAGAAATAAGTTAGACATATAAAGCTGTTCTGGTCATTTAGTTTACTGTTATTACTCCAAGTTAACTAGCTTGATAGGTGATTCCTGAAAATGTTTAATCAATCAAAGTGATGGCTTAAGTTAATTAGATGAATTCTGATGAACTCAACTAGAAAGAAGGGGTTACTGCATTTGAGTAAGGATTTGTTACTCCATTTAGACATATTTGAATAGTGTTAAAAGACAAGTCTATTTAACTTTAGTAATAAGTGATTGTCAGAGTTGCATCTCAATCATAGTTACAATAGAATTGAATATTACTGTTAACTTAACCATTACTTTATAATAATGAAACTTAACAAACAAATGTTTTCACAGTCAATATCGCAGTTGGCAATACCACTATCAATTTGCCTTAATAATCATTTGAACTGAAAGTATTTTACATATTTGTTTTTAAACATAAATTTACATTTGTAGCTCTCACTAATAAACTAGAAGGCACAAAAATACTATTTGTAAATGGACCAACAGTAGTTAAAGTAAGGTAATTTGCAACATATCCTTGAGATTATTATATGATATTGTTATTGACAATTAAAAATACGAATTAAGAATCGGAGAAATAGTTAACAACATTAATTTGATTTCTAATAATAAAGGTTATGACAATATTAGTATTTGCTGAACATAATACTTGAAGAGAGCAAAGATTATTAACATTGATTTGTGTGATGTATTAGAATAAAAGTCGATTGTCATTGGAATTGACATTTTAAATGAAAGTGCATTAAAGCGGTTAGTTGTTAATATTAAAACATTACTGATTGGAAATAGGATAAAAAGCATAGGCTGGCAACTGAATGTAAATGGCAGCAGATGCAGGAAGAGTCTAAGCGACCTGAAAGCTAACAGTTAGTTTAGTTTGTTGTCCAGCTACATTGTTATCTCTATTTACAGAAATAAGAGAAATCTGACTAGATGTCTATAACATAGGAGTAGGGAACAAAGTATTAGAATAAGAGCCATATACCATTTAATAACCATTCAGCACTGAAACTATTATGCTATTTGAGTTGCTTTAAGATGCTTGATAAGCCGCATTATTCAATCCTACTATTTGGAATTTCATCTAAATATTTGTAAGGCAATTTGCATTCCCTCCATTACAATATTCTTGAAATGTCACATTCAAATATCCATTGGCTTAATTAATGTAACAATTAGGAATGACAGCATTATTATCATTTAAATTCAAACAATTTATTCCAGTCTAAGTTGTGTAAATTTATTGGGTGATAGGAATAAGGAGATTAATAAAACTACTCTTGACAATAGCAAAAGGTACAGTAAATTACACATTTAAATTACTGACTGCATTAGGAATCACTGAAGATCTAATTACAGTCACTTATTATAATTGCTGTCCGACTATTTATTAATTTATATACATTGCATTAAGGGTAGCTTGACTTGTTATATAATTAAGACTGTTCACAATGCTTAGAGTATATACTAATGAATTTACGTTAGGGAATACATACCGAGGGTTGTTGAAGTTAGTAAGTCTTAAATAAATATAGGAATTTGCAGCACACCCATTATTACATAAGTTACTGATGAGGATCGTGTACAATTAGTAATCATTGTTTTAATCCTATTTAAATACCTAAACTGTACTAATTGAAATATCTGAAATAATTGTGTATGTTTAAAGACCATTAATTAAATAGACCTACAAATTATTTTATCCATATTATGATCCATATATAGTATAAGGAGGAAATTATATTTATATTTAATCTGTACTCACCATTGCTTATGAAAGCTGAATCTAAATATACATATTTGCATTTGTAACCTAAACAGTTCCTATTGTTCTTTGAATTATCAACTATTTCAATTAAGGAATGTTCAAAGGAGGACTTACTATTAAGTAAGGAGCAGTTATGAATATGAGTTAGGAATTAGTTTAATAATAACTTCTGAGTTCTAGAGATTTATAGTTATTGTTATTAGCAACATTGAGAACATTATTAGGATTATTAAAATTAAGGAGCATAACACTATATTTGGTTCCACTAGGACATTTATTAGGAGTGCAGATTGCAACTACAATGGTTATATAAATATTATATTAGTCAGTAATGGCAGTACAAGTATTCTATAAACTCTAAGGAAGTGTAAATTGACATTAGATCAAATTAGGGTTTGAGAGAATAGCGATAGATTGAGGAATGGTAAAATAAAGTGTAGCTTAACTTATAAGATCAATATAGAGAGTGAAGGTGAAAGTGAAGTAAGTGGATTGTCCTAAAACTGATGAGGAACTGATGACTTGAATGTTGGGAAGTTAAAGGGTGAAGGGTGAGAATTAAGGAACTGAAGAAAGTGGATAAGTCTAAGAGCTGATGAGGAGACCATTAGAAGTGTATGAGTTGAAGAGGATACTGCCAGAGTTTGGTTTGCTGTAGTATCTGTTTTGCGCAGCTAATCTCACTATCATTTATGAACCAGCTTGGCAGATAGAGTTTGTACATACTCCTGTGAAACTCACTCGAGAGTAATACTGATCATTGTTAAGCAATGTTGAACTTACCTAACACACAGTACTGATGTAATTAATATAGGCATCGCTTATAACATTTCCATATGCCACTCCACATTGCTTATTTCCATTCACCATCAAGTAGTCGTTAATTTATAACATCTCTATGCTAAATCCACCATTTTAATTTATAGGAGATATTAGTTAGAATTACAATAACAAGTTGCTATTTAAATCCACTATGTAATTATCTAATATTATCTATAAACTATTAAAACCTACTGCATTCATTTCAGGTTAAGTTCTTACTTATGAAATTGCTGATATTTATTTAAATTATTAAGAAGTCATACTTGTTTTGTATATATTTACCAGCACATAAGATGTTAAAGCAGCAGGGATACCAAACCCATTTTGAATGTTAGAGACTTAGAATTTAAGAACTGAGTTATTATTACAATATAGTTGGTTATTAGAGCAAAATTCATTGATTTCTAAAACAAGATAATTAGTATCAAATGAAACGACTTTACAAGGAGTAATTTATAGTTAGAGAACATTATTAATATATTGATTACAAATAATATTAGAATTAGAAGAGGAAGAATCAGGAAGGATGATTTAGTCAATAGGAATAGAGATTCTGATGATAGAGTTTTATTCAATAATGGTGTTGGTGAGAACTATATTGACAGTGAGAGTGACAGTCTTGAGTCCAGGAATAAGGGTACTTCTAGTCAAAGTTACTGTTGGTAACTCACTTAGTAATTAACTATTGAATAGTCCACATCCTACATTCCCTCCATCTATCACACTCTCAGGGTCAGCGTAACTCGATATAACCACATTTCCTAGAGAACTTAAGTCTTTAGTACTATAAGGACTTTAAATCAAATTGTATATCTTCATTATCACTTTTGATCCTGCTAAGCATGTTCCATCACTGCATACGTTATTAATTGTCATCATATTCAGGAAATTCCAATTAGGATTACTTGAGTATTTTATCACTGTACTTCCACTCAATATTTACTCTGCTCCATTTACTATTTTGCTCACCTAAGGTTAACCACTATTACTATCATAATATATCATATTATCCGGAAATACTATAGTAAAGTAACCAACTGATGGCACTGCTCCTTTCAATGTTATTTAAAATGTATACTAAATATTACTGAAAATTACAACACCCAAAGGTTAGTTATTGATCATACTTATTTATAATATACCTCCAGTTATTGCAGGAGCAATAAACAAAGTTTAAGAATCTTGTTAAAAATCATTTAAAGTCATAGTGGCTACTGTGTTTTTATTTTTAGGTATTTTAGTAGATATGGGGTTGATGATTCCGTTTTTTAATATGAAAGTCAATTATTAATTCAATGATTAGCATGGACAAGAGGATAAAATGATTTTGTATTAAACGAATTTATCATTTGTATTTTAAGAGACAACAGAATAAGGAATAGATGATTAAGGTGTTGGTAATACTTAGTCAATTTGAATAGCATTGATGTTAGCGATTTATAGTTGGTCATAAGATAAAGTGAGTAAGAGATAACTGGAGGAAGAAGTGATTTGGTTTGTGATTTTAAAGTCAAGAGTAAGTTGAACTACAGCTGAAACTGTAGTTTGGTCTCTGGAAATTGACAAGGAGTTAAACACATTAGGAGCAGTCATAGTGACAGTAGTTGAACTTTGTTGCATTTAAACATTTTAAGTGGTATAAGATTACACCAAAATAGGAGAAGATTGTTATGTACTATAAGGGTTATTTACATTGTTTATTATCACTAATATAACTGATGACGATTACTTGAACACTGTCTGAGATATAGTGCCTGCTGTAAATAACTGTTAAAAACCCAACTTAACTCTTTTATTTGGTACATCTGTTGTACACACTCCATTCAATTAATTAATTGTCATACTACAACTAGCAGTGTTTTGCATCATCATCTCTGTTGATAATGTTATATAAATGTACCCACTTAATGGAAATTCTTAATTAGGATTTATAGTAAAAGTATATTAAGATAACTAACCTGTTATTAAAGTACTAGTTGATATTTATAGATTATTAAACTAACTAGCTTTCATCGTATTATAATTGTTTTATGAACTTATACTGAACTACAATGTTTATTAGTTAAGTTAATCAATGATAGAAAAAGCAAAATAGTTAGTGGGTGAGATGGTGATAATATTGAGTATAAGATAATTTCTGATGTTGGAAATTTGAACAGAGAATGTATTAGTAAGAGAATTGCAATTGGCTGAAATAGCACAGATATTAGTGATTTAAATAGACTGGATAGACTAAGTAGGTTCATCAGCTTATTGGGTAGGAGTTTAAGGGTAGTATGAATAAACAGAGCAGGAGACAGTAAATTATTAAGAATTAGCTAAGATGATAGTACAGATAGGAGCAGTACCTTAGAGAGCAGCAGCTATAGTGTAAGATGGAAAGGTAACTAGCAAGTTAGTAACAATATTTTAAGAAATGATATCATTGTGGAGAGCACCTTGCACTTAAACAGTCCAAACACAATTGGCTCCTGCAAGATCACTGATTGATCTGGTGAAGATGAGACCACTGAAAGGAGTAGGAGTAAGGGATGGGGAAAGGTTATTAGAAACTGTGTCTATCATATACTTGCTATTTGTATTATCTAGAGGAGTAAATGTGTTTATCACCAAAGCAGTACTTGATAATTGATTCTACACCCACTTTGGATTCATTAGTCCCTAACTTATAACTATAATCATTGTAGTTCCACTCTGGCAAACACTGTTACTTCCACTGCAAAACTCACTCACCTACAAAGTGTAACTTGTCGAGCCACTACTCACTAAAGTGCAATCTATCACACTTTATACTGAGTTCACTACTTTGTTGCAAACCAAACTTCCAACCTGTTCAATATATTTATTGTTTATCTAAATCTATATCAAACCGTTTTTATCAATTTGAGTAGCCAGCTTAAAGGATATAGTAAAAGTTATTGCATTATTGGCTTAGTTAGAACTTCTCAAAGGATAACCTGAATTAAAGATAAGAGTACCTGGGACAGCAGTAAAGACACCAGAAGAATCTCCTAAGTACTAACAAACTAAATTTTCATTCTGATCATAAGTCTAAATTATGAAGGAGTTAGTTGGTTTGACACTAAAAGGATTGATGATTCCAGAAATAACAATGATGATGCTTTAAGTAGTAGAGGGATATTAATAGTTTTCAGTGTAGATATTTTGGTTTGCCCTACTACATTTGGCTGAACTATCGATTGCTTCTAATCCAAATATGGGGTTGCATGATATTATAGAAGAAAAGGTGAAAGTAGGAGGGAATACAAACTGAAGATCTCCTCCAGCATAGAAGGGGGTCTAAGGACTGATGCTGAAAGTCAAACTATTAGGAGTCCCTACCACTTTTGATGTGCTTGTAATTGAATTCAGGGTTATCAGAGCAGTCTGAGTTGACTAACCATTAATGCCACTCGAAATTTGGTCAATCATATTATTATTATTATTATAACTTGTAATTATTATTGAAGTTGGACTTTTCCCTAAGTACAATGGGTTCCTCACCTGGTTTATCACTATTTAAATATAGTTAGGATCATTTAAGTTAATTTGCTGCTGCATGAAAACGTTGTTGCTCAGAATTGTGTATGTCTGCATTTATGCAGTTGAACTAGATGAAGTCAAAACATTATTATTTACACTGTTAAGATAGAATTGGATACTTATTTAAGGATTTGCACTGAATTTCATATCCACATCATTATTCCCTACTGGAATCGCTATTGAAATTTAACCTCCACTTGGAATTGCATTTGCTAGTCTGATTTGTATTTAATAGTTATTAAACTGACCTACCAATTGAGAAGTCTAGCTCAAACTTACTAACGTAATCTTTCCTGGCTAATAAACTGAAGCTGCTATTGTGAACGTCTAAGTTAACAATGTTCCTATTATTGAGTATGCTACAATCTAATCCTTTACACAATTAGGATTTGTCAATGGTCCAAAATTTACTTTCAACTATAATTTTATTATTATTTATATATTCTTTTTTTATGTTCTTTAAATATTATTCTATTTATTATATAAAATATTATTATTCAATTAAAATTCAATCTAATATAATAATTTTTATAAAATTGATGAGGATGATGATTAATATAAAAATTATATTAAAATATAATTTATATTTTTACAATTGACATCATTCCGAATGCTTAATTTAACGTGATAGTACATTTATTAGCAGAACATGAACAAGGAGATGTGTTTGAATTTACCCCTGCTACATTTTAGATATTGCATGTAGAAAGTATTCCTGTAGGGGTTATAATTAAACTTTAAGAGAAATCCAATAATAATTAGCTATTTACAGCCAAATTTTGCTTTTAATTAATTTAAATATTTTTACAATTAGAAATAGTGAGAACTGATAATTGGACTGAGTATTTATTGTTGGAGAAACTACTGTTAATTACTATCTATAAGCATCTAGCAAAATAATTATTATTAGAATAGTCTTTAATCTTTTTATCATTTTTTTATATTTTATATTATTTATAAGTTACAGTATTATATAATTATTATTTTTATAATTATTACTAAATTTTACTAATATAATAAACTCTATTTTACGAATTATATTATATATTATTCAGTTGTTTGATTAGAATTATATAATTATATGCTTTAAAAATCTGATTTTTCTAATAATTTAACTTCTTACACGGACCTAGATTCTATTTAACAAGGGACATTAAATTTTTCTTTAACGCCTTAATTTGGATCAATAAATTAATCTTTTTAAAAGATAAATAATTTTTAAAATTAAATTAGAACTTAATGTAATTAATATTATTTTATAGTTTAGTAAAAAGTAGTTTTAATAAAATATCAATTAAGGATAAATTATTATTCAAAAAAAAAACTTTGCTTTAGTAAGTTTAATCAAATGATAATTTAGAAGATAAAGATAACAATATTGGAATTTAAAAACTTCCAAAAGTTACTTCATAAAATTAAATGAATATTAAATGTTTTGAATAAATATTGAATGAAAATTAATTTGAATAATCTGAGTTTTATTATAATTATGAAAATCTTGAAGTCTTAGGAAAAGGATGTAATGGAAAAGTTTTCAAAGTCAAAGAATTAAAAACTTAAATATGTAAATTTTAATATTATTAATTTTATTAATAAATTTTAGTGATCATTATTTTAAATATTTATTAATATTTAATTATTTATTTTATTAGTGTTTGCAGCAAAAATAATAGACTCAGATGATGATGAAGTAAGAATGCATATAAGTTAGGAATATTATATTTTAAAATAATTAAATCATAAAAATATAATAAAGGTTGTAAAACTAATAGAAATAGAGGAAGAAAACAAAATGATTTTAATTTTAGAATATGTTTAAGGACTAACATTAAAACAATACATTAATTAAAATGAAAGCGCATTAAATAATTTAAAAGAAATATTCAGATAGATATTTGAAGGAATAAAATATATACATGAATAATAAATAGTCCATTGAGACATATAATACAGCAACATAATGGTTGACAAAAATAATATAGTGAAGATAATTGATTTTGGAGTTGCAAGATAAATGGAATATATTAACGAGGAATAATAATTAAATGATAGTATTTCAAACTTTGAATCAATCAAAGTTAGTTCTGTTATATTTACTCCTACAGGTATCTAAGAAATGAGAGCACCAGAAATCATTAAATTTGGAGGCTATTCACCTTAAAGTGATATATGGTAGATAGGACTATTATTTTTATAAATTATCATCAAAAAAAATATAACTACTAAATCTTTAATCTCTAAAATAAAAAAAATTTCTTTGGAATAATTTAATATCATTAAAAATAATAAAAATAGTAGCAATTGTCAAGAAATTGAAAAGGATTTATCTGATGAAAATGAATATTGCATAATTAATTCATAATATACTTATTAATTAGATTAATTTCTTAATTCTTATCCTTAAATTAGAAATGACGTTCCCCTCCAATAAGTTTTGGTTATGATGCTCTAAAAATAACCAGAGAAAAGAGCAGATAGTATTAAAATATTAAATTCATGCTATTTTAAAAATTGATAATTATTAATTACTTATAATATTGCAAATATATTTTTAATTAACTATACATATAAATATCTATATTTTTATTCACTATTAAAATTTTTATTTTCATCAAAATTCATCTGATAACCGATACATCATGCTTTTAAAATCTCTAAAAGTTATCTAAAAAATTAAAAAGATATTTACTTCTCCTTCATTTTATTAATATGTATTTTTTTAAATTAATTTTTACCAATTTTCATTGGATATACTATTATCTCCTAGATTTTATTTTAATTCTTAAATAGATATTGTTCCAGAATTATCCTTTAAATATGATGAAAATAATAGAAAAGAAAAAAGATTATAAAATTTAATGATAATGATAAAATTTAATTTTTATATTAAATAAAATAAAGATTATAAAATAATAGATATAATATAAAAATAAATAATGACTTTATCTATGATTTTAAAAGCAGCAATTAGTTTATCTTTAGACAAGATGAGTTATCTATTGATGGTGGCCATGATCCACTCAGTGTAATCAATGTAGCCACTTTTATTAAAGTCTATAATATCCATTAGATTGCTTACAATCTTTTCAGACTCAGAAAACTTAGTATCATAAACCAATTAATATCCATTCACCAATTCCTAATTACTTAACTTTCCATCCCCATCTATATCTAAACTAGAAAACAGCTTTAAAAGTCTTGATTTTTCATCTCTACTGGTTAAGAAGTTGACAATAAAAGTATAGACAAGTCCTTGCAATTCAGTTTCTAACTTATACTTTTTCATATTTTCAAAAGCTATTCATAATTAGATTTTATCAAAATTATACTTCATGTTGAGTTTTTAAATCCATTTATCTTAAAGAGCTTATTTGGCTGAGATCCTTTGGTCAGGATCTGGATGAAGCAATTTGAGAATAAGATTTTTAGCATCATATGAAATATTGGTCCACTCTGGACCTTAGAATGTGATTTTGGCTTGTTTAACTTTTTCTAGGATTTGCTATTTAGTATTGCCATTAAAGGGAGGATAGCCACAAAGGAGGAGATATAGAATAACTCCACATGACCACTCATCACATTTCTCATTATATTACTGGGAGATTACTTCAGGGGCAATATAATAAGGAGTGCCTGACAGCTGAGTCATCTTACGAGAGTTTTTTATTACTTTACTTGTACCAAAGTCTACCAACTTTATGATAGAATCATCACTCTCATTTTCAATCAACATATTTTCTGGTTTAATGTCTCTATGAACTATCTTCTATGAGTGAATATAACTAACTGCTGACAGAATTTATTTTATTGTGTTTGCTGCCTGCTTTTCACTAAAGATCTTGTTCTTTACTATTTTCTAGAACAGCTCCCCTCCTGTACACAACTCTGTCACTATGTAAAAATATTTTTCATCATAATAAAACTCATATATCTTAATTATATTTGGATGATCTAGCCTTTTCAATATTTCCACTTCATCAATTAACTTCTGCTTGTGTTCCTCCCCTTAATCTCTCCTCTTTATTATTTTTATTGCTCGAAGTAATCCTGTGTTTCTCTATATTGCTTTCTTCACCTCTCCAAACGCTCCTTTACCTATTTGCTTTAATATATTATAGTCTTTTGAAATATCTCCTGTCTTTTATAATACCATGTCCCCTGCTATAGAGTTAAATTATATACATTCTAAATTTCTTTTTTATATTTATTTACTTTTTATTGGTGAATATTACTCTTCATCTTCTAATATTTAGCTTATTTTTTTTATCCTTATTTTTCCTATATTTTCTATCTAATTTGATACTTTACAACCCATCAAATATAAACTATTTTAAACAAAAATGTTATAATCAAAAAACTCAATATTTATTAATTATTATTTATTTTAATCCCTTTTATATTTATAATTTTATTTGATATGTTTTAAAGCGATTTAACAAGAGAATTTAAATAAAAAGATTAAACAAATAAAGATTAATAAGAAACTTCAAGAATAATATAAGAAATGTACGATAAAATATATGAAAATGAATAAGAATTAGAAGCGTATAGTGTTTTGGAAAAAGATGAACATTATGTATTTTAATTAAAACATCTTATAAATGTTAGTAAATTTTCATAAGGTCTAGATACTGGACATCCATGGATAATATTTTGGACTTTAAATAGTTTGCATTTGTTAAAAGAGAAAGAATAAGAAAGTGTACTTGATGAAGAGTAAGAAAGTGAATTGATAAGATTGTTAAAATAAATGAAGGATAAGAATGGATGTTTTTCAGGAGGATAAAACTAGATAAGTCATTTAGCATCATGCTATGCTGCAATAATGAGTATTAGTTTGATAAAAAAAGAAAAGGGATATGAAATAATAGAGAAGGAAAAGATATATAAATGGTTGTTAAGTTTAAAAAATAAAAATAGAAAGGGAAGTTTCCTAATGCACAAGGAAGGAGAAGTGGACTTAAGAGCAGTTTACATTGTGATTACAATAGGAAGTATCCTAAATTTATTGACTGAAGAGTTGATTGAAGGAGTTGGTGAATACATTACAGACTGTCAGAGTTATGAAGGAGGAATCGGATCAGACATCAATAGAGAAGCACATGGAGGTTACACTTATTGTGGAGTTGCAGCTCTTGCTATTATTAATTAACTTCATCTTCTCAATATACACTCTCTTCTTAATTGGCTAACCAGTAGGCAGACTTAACAATCTGGATTCAACGGTAGAACCAATAAATTAGTTGATAGTTGTTACTCATTTTGGTAAGCAAGTATATTCAATATTCTTCAAACCCACTTTCATCATCTACATTTCTAAAATCATTTGTAATTATCATACTCTCATTTAATAATATCATTCCTTCATTTATATTCATATATCTATTAATTTAGATTGTATTCACAGTTAGATCTTTAAAAATACATAATACTCTGCTGTTAAAATCACTAAGATGCAGGTATGAGAGACAAGCCTTACAAAAATGCAGATCTATATCACACTTGTTATTCTCTAGCTGGTCTTTCTCTTAGCTAATAAGGTAATTTAGATAAAGAAGTTTACTTCAATAATAAAAAATAAAACAAACTTAACCGACTGAATCCTTTGTTCAATATTCCTGATGAAAATTTATAGAAAATAAAGAACTATTTTAAGACTATTTGAAGTGAAATTTAAATAAAATAAATAATGAAAATAATATTTTGATTGATAATAATAATCATTCTTAATGTTTTTTATTTTTCTTAAATCTTTTGTTTAAGAGTAAGTTCAGTTTATCTAACCATCCGTTGTCTTCATTTTCTGAATGAGCATCAAGTTTCATATGACCGGAATGATGTCCTTAATGAACTTTAACTCTGGTCTTCTCCATATTGACTTCATTTCTATTGGAATCATCTCCATCATCTCCATCATCATCATCATCATAATTATCATTATCATCATCATTTCCATCTTCCCCTTCATTTTCATTATCATCACCATAATTATCACTATCACCTATTATTAATATTATTTAAATTATAATTATTCATACCTTCATCATTACCATATCCATCATTATCTCCATCATCATCATCTCCATCTCTTCCATCATCATCATCTCCATCTCTTCCATATCCATTACTTCCATCTCTTCCATATCCATTACTTCCATCTCTTCCATATCCATTACTTCCATCTCTTCCATATCCATTACTTCCATCTCTTCCATATCCATTACTTCCATGATTTCCTCCTCTTCCATTTCCTCCTCTTCCATTTCTACCTCTTCCATTTCTACCTCTTCCATTTCTACCTCTTCCATTTCTACCTCTTCCATTTCTACCTCTTCCATGCTTTGTGTGCCTTTTTTTTCCCTTTCCTTTTCTTCCATTCTTACCCTTACCACATTTAGCTTAATTTTTTAAAAGTTATTTAATCTTTTTATTTCCTTTCTTAACATTTTTTCCAATCTAATCTAACTTGTCTAATATTTTTTCAAGTACTTCCTATTACTTCTTGAGTGCATCAGATAAAGCCCTCATATCTCCATCGATAGCTCCACTGCCTTAAGCTAATTAATTCATGGTGGTATTGACATTGCATTGACTTCCCTTCATTTTGGACATGATTTCTTCCTTATTATGATCAAGTTCATCCTTAACATCATCGACAATGTCTTTACTTAACTTCATAGATTTTTTGCCCTTCATCCTAATATTATTGACCTCATTGTTTTCCCTTACCAAGTCCTAGGGTAATGAATTATCCAAATCACATTAACAATCTTTTTATCCTTTGCATGCACATAAATTGTTCTTGCTGTCGATTGAGTTTATCTTATTTGCCAAACTCTTCAAGTCTCTATCTACATATTCTAACTATCTCTAACTTCCACTCTTTTTTATGTTTTCTCTTTGTTATCCTAATAGAACAACATAATCTTTTATTTAATTAAATAGATGTTTCTCATTTTCACTAATGTGCTTTGTTTTGCTCATTTCTTATAAAAAATTTTCCATTTTTTCTTTCTTAGCGTTTAAAAAATCAATCACTTTCTAGTTCTCATCTATTTAAGAAGAAGCTTCATTTACTATTTGATCTTTCTATAATGCTATTCCTAAAAAAAGAAATACAATAAACAACTATATCTTCATATTATTTTATAAATTATATTAATATCTTATCTTTTATCCTATATTTTATTATTACTATGAATAAATTATATTTTATTTAAATAAATACTAATAATCAAAGCTCAAAACAAACTATAAATTCACTGCAATTAATATTAAGTTATAAATATTAAACAAAAAAAATAATTTTAAGCTAGTTAAAATATAAATTGATGTTGAAAAATAACTAAATTAATATTTTAATATTAAATTGATATTCTTTTAAAAATAATATATTATTTAAAAAATATTGTGCTGATAATAAGTTAAAAATAGTCTTTTTTTAATTTTATAAATAATTAATAATTAACTTAATAAAAGAAAAAATTATTAATCTAAATAATTTAATATTATTATTATTATTATAATCTTAAATAAAACATTTTATATATGTAATAATTAAAATATAATATGATAAATTTATAATTATAAAATTTCAATTAGTTTATTTTTAATTTAATATATAATATTTTTAACATATTATTAAAAATATATTAGTTATTGATTTTTATGATTATAATCAAATAATTATTTTTTATTTTATTTTTTATAAATTTCAAATTTTTTATTATTTTTCATTCATCCAATATATGCATGGCATTTAAATTGCTTTTACATCAGGTTATTCTTTAAATCTACTTTAAGCAAATTTATCTTATACTATTTCACTGTTTACTATGTAGTTTTTATTTATAGTTCTGTTTTTTTCTATATTTTAAAATTTTTGAACAAAGTTTTTTTTATTAATTAAATCTCCATTACAATAAAGCAAAACCTTTTAATTATCAAATTTGGTTTATTTTAAACTTTTCCTTTCATTTTTTTCTTGATTTTAGGTACAGTCGAATTCTAAAAAGAAATTATTATTAAAATTTTAGTTTTTTTCTGATGAGTCTGTAGAATATGTAATTTAAAAAATCTTGTCAAAACTAATTTTTCTAAACTATTTTTTAGGATTTTTTATAAAATCCTTATCATTATCATCAAAATATGCTAATTGATTAATTAATTTTAGTTTACTCATTTTAAATATTTTTTATTTTAAATTTAAATTTCAAAATTTAAAAATCTTTTATTAAAAATATATCTAGTTATTAAATAATAATCTATAATATAGAATAAAAAACTATTTATTAACAGAAATAAAATCCATTAAATAAAATTTAAAGTTATTAATAAATTTATAAAATTGAAAAATTATAATGATAGTACAGATAAATTATGTATTTAAATTTTTTTATTCATTTAGTTTTACCATTAATTTACTTTTATTTTCTTCTCGAGCATTACTTATTTATCATTTAATAAGATTTGATACTATGTTTAACTCTTCAAATAGTGCTTCTTTTAGGTATTAAATATATATAAGTAAAAGGAATTGATAAGAGTATTGGTGTTTATTGTTTTATTTGAGTATTAAATAGGAAAATAGATTTTTAGCCAGATGATATTTTTCATATTTTTGCTACTAATTCCTTTGTTATTATGTTGATATTTGCAAATCTAATAGATTATAACAAGGAGGCCAAAATTTATGATAACTATTTCATTATCTGCACTAAAATAATTATTTATTTAATAGTATCTATTAACATAATTTGTTATTGTGTTATACTTTATTTAATAAAAATCCGACAATATAGAATGTTTAGACTCCTAAAAGTAAATTATTATAAAACTAACCAAATATCTTAAGAGTTTTGTATAATTTGTTTATAAAATTTTGAATCTGATTAATTAGTCTTTTAAATTAGAAAATGTAAACACTCTTACCACTAAGTTTGCTTAAATTAATGGTTTTCAATAAAAAAATAATGTCCAATATGTAGAGCCTAATTATAATAATGAATTAATTTATACTAAAATATATAAATTTTTAAATGATAAATAATTAATAATTAAGTCAATTGCTATTTTAATTCATTTTTAATTAATTTATAATATTTGGATTAGATAATTTATTTTAATTAATCAATTTTTTTGAGTTGGTGTTTAATTTTTTTTAATACACCTCTTATTTATTAATTTTTCAATATAATTTTAATATATTTTTTCTTATAATCAAATTTATTCATTTGATTGAATTTATTTGTTTGATAATATATTATATTCTTGTTAAATTTATTATTAATTAGTTTAATTAGGATGATATAATTCTGAATTAATATTAATTTTTTTTCTAAATTTAATTTGATGAATATTACCACAATTTTCTTTTTATAATTAAATTAGATAAATTAATCTAAAATGTTTGTTTTTAATATTGAATTATTTTTTTTAATTTAATTTATAAAATAAGCAGTCCAATCTAATTATTCTAAACTAAAATAATTATTTAAATTTACTTTAAAGATATTTATGTTAATTTTGTATAATTTTTTTCATTTAATTTAATTTTTTATAATTATAATTATTCATAAATTTCAATCACATACAAAAACTATAACATATTACTTACACTATAATTCTATTTATTAATATTCATACCTTTCTAATTAATTATGGAATTTCAAGTTTTCTAAAAATGTTTAGTCATTAATTATTTATATTTTTAAATTTCTAGTATATAAATCAGATTATTGACTATTTTATATCAAATTAATTAAGATATATTGTAATTATTAATTTTATTCGATAGTTAAATTTTTTTATTTTTATTTTTTTAACTTTTATTTAATTAATTAAATTACTTATTATTATTTATTTTATTTTTTACTTATTGATTAATTTAATTATTATTTTCATTATCATTTTTTAAATATAGGCCTTTGCTTAACGATTTTTATCTTTTTATTGGAAAATGATATTTTAAATCTTTTTCTTTTAAATTTTATTGAATATTTAATTTTTTTTTAATAATCCTATTATTAAAATAATAAATTACTACTTAAAATCAAGTTTGATATTTTTTTATTCCTATTGAAGAATATATTTTCAATTAAGTTTTTTCCTTTATTTTTTAAATATATTTTTAAAAAATATTAAATTAATAATCTTTTTAATCTATATTATTATTTATAAAATTATACAAATAAGATAATTAAATAGATAGAAACATTATTTTTAAATTGATTAATTATTTGTTACAATAAATGATTTAAAAACTATAATTAAATATAAAATATATTAAGATAAAAATATAATCAAATGATTTTTGATTTGATTTTTTATTATAAAGGTACTTTTTTCTAAAAATATTATTTTATTTAATACATAATTCGACTTTATTATTGATTTTCTTTTAATTTTAGCAAATTCGAATTGTTTTTGAATTTTAATAAAATTTTTAGGTTGATTTACTTAAATTATATTAAAAAATTACCTAAAATTTTCAAATTTTCCTCTTACTATTAAGAAGGAACAACTATTAAAGTTTAATTCAAAAAATTTAGATCATTAGGATTCTTAATAATATTTAAATAAATATTTTATTATTCATTAATCTTTATTATTTCTTCATCTAAATTAATTGATAATCCATTTAATAATGAAATATCAAACTAAAATAATAAAAAAAAAATTACTATTTTTGGAATTTATATGAGAAATATATCTTTATTTTTTAAGTCTTTATCATCAATATAAACATCTTTGTCCTCAAAATTTAATAATTTGAATTCTTTATTTTAATAAATCATTTTTTATATTATAAATCACAATATTAATTATAAGACTTAAATATTGGTTAGTATAAATTTTAAATGAATTACAATTAATTTTTTGTAGAAGAATCATAAAAATTTGATTAAAATAATGATATTTTATCTTCAATAAGTAAAACTTCATTTAAAAATATTCAAAAATACAAATTTAAGATGAATAAGCTAAGCTTTGATATCAAAATAAACAATTAGTATCTCAAAAACTTTTTTATTTTTGATAGCTAGAATTAATTATTCGTTTGTATTTTATAAAAATTATTTTTTTAGTAATATTTGCTTGGAATTTAATATTGATAAGATAATTATTTAGCGATTAAGAAAAAATAAATAAAGATCAAATTAATTTATAACTTAAGTTTATTAAAGATGAAAATATAAATGAATATTAAATTATATAAGAAACCTTTATAAGCTCTTTTAATTATCACAATGATAAAATTTATATAGGAACATCAATTGGATTGATTCTAGAAATAAATTTCTGTGAAAGTGATAAAATAATATCCAATTATTTAAAAGGACATAACTGAAAAATAATGGATATATAAATAATATTAAATAAATTGATATTAATCAGTATAGATTAATAACAAAATATAATATTTTGGTCATTGAATAATTATTAACTTTTATTATATGTTAAAATGTTTACTTAATTTCCTCAAAATACTTTTATAAATTTAGACATTAATTAAAAACAAGATTAATTGATTATTGTTGGTTAAAAATTTATTTTTAAGTATGATCTTGACTAAAAATTTTATTAAAAATTATAATAATCTACTACATATAAATAAGTTTAATTTGATGATTAATTTAAAAATATTTTTATTTCTTAAGATGATTTCTAAATAACTAAGGCTTTATTTTGTGATAAGTAATATCTAATTAAAATTTTTTAGTAAAATTATAATCTTATTTTAAAATCTCAATGTTTATATTTTACTTATAGACAATTCATTGACTTAAAGTTTTAATTTGCAAAATCTTATTTTTAATTAAATAATTATAAATACAACCAAATTATTTTTTTAAAGATTTAATGATAATGAAATATTATGTAACTAAGTATTATTATTTAAGTTTTTATTAAATCTAAAATTATCATTTTTAATTTCAATAAAAATTTTTATCAAATTTATGATTTTGATTAAAATAATTAATAAAATGATCTTTTAGAAATAAAAATATTTAGCAAAATAATATATTTAATTAAAAATACTAATGAATTAATTTAACTAAGAATATAAAGTTGATTTTATTATTTTTATTTATAATTATTGATTAAAAATAATTAAATAAATTTTTTGAATATAAATTAAAATATAGAAATTATATTGAAAATATAAAAATTGATTTATATATTCATAATAAAATATATAAAAACAAATTAATTATTAAGATGGATTATTCTAGTTGGCTGACTTATTTTTTATCTCTTTTTATATTTTTAATATTAGGATACTACATATTAGAAAGTTTAATATTTGAATAATATGAAGTGAAAAACATTTATTCAGTAATGCTTTTTTGCATAATTTTTGCGTTTTCTTTAAATTCTCTGGAACTCCTAATATTCGAAATACTCAAGATTGGAACAGACAAGTATTATAACTATTATTATAATATTTATAATAATTATAATTTAAATAAAATATTAAAAGTGACAGATAATAAAAGTGGATTTTGACAATTTACATTATTTCTTACTCCTTATTATTTTTAGTACCATCTTTGTTTATTTTTAGATTTGTAAATATTTTAGATTTATCAAAAAACAATAAAATATATTCGGCTGTTTTTATTTTCATGATTTACATGTACTATATTTTTTCATTGCTTATAAATTCAGCATATGAATTAAGATAAGAAGAACATAAAAACTACAGTAGATTTGATCTTTCAATATCTTAAATTCTTAAAATAATTATCAATATTTATAGTCCTGAGTTGCAAATAAACTTTATTAGTAAATATTTTTCTATACCTAAAGCAAGAATTGGAACTTATTTTATTGCAATTCTTTCTGGATTCGGAGCAGTTAATTGTCCTATAATATTTTTTAATTTTATTAATACTAATATAATTCAAACAAATAAAAGCCAAATAGAGGATAGAATTCATTAGATATTATAATAAATAAGCTATAACAAGTTTAAAATACTTTAGTTATAAGAATAATTGATAAAATCAGAATACTACTCAAATAAAATAAAATAAAAAAGAAATGTGATGTATTTTAATAATTAAAGTGTTTTTAAGACTTACTTTTCTATTGGGTAGCTAAAAGCCTGAATAAATATTAATAATAGAGTGTTAGATAAAAGAATATAAAAATGAATTAAAAGTATTAGAAAAGGCTCATTAGGATTGTTTTTTAAGTAGAATATATAATATTAATAAGGAATAGATTATTGTGAGTATATAATGGAAGAGAAGAAAGTATAGTTTGGGAAGAGTCGATATGGGAGAGTTCTTTAATAGAGTGCTAGTGTTTTGAGTGTGTATTGTTTGTATAAAATAGCGATGTGTGTGGTGAACTTGATAATGGGAAGGAAGAAGGGAGTGGACCCTATTAGTAGAGTGTTAAGACTGTTAGTGACAATATCTGAAGAGTCGATGGAGGTATTAAGCAGTTACATTTCATTCTGTTTCATGGGCTATCTCATGATCTCTAATGTTCGTTCCTTCACCCTCAATCTCATTAATTTCTTCCAACTCTTCATGAGGTCATTCCTTTCCAGACTCGTTTCAACAGACATCATCATTTACCTCATCACTGAAGCTATTGGAGTATACTTCCTAACCACACTCATTCTACTCCAAACTTCTATTCCTGCTCAGTATCTTGGAAATATAACCACCATTCTACCAAATATGGACATTATTCACCATTATAATATTTTTGATAAGGTCTTTCTTATCAGCTCTATTACATCTTTTCTCATTATTTTTCTTAATCTATATATTAAAAATAGAAAGTATAGCATTTATCTAGATAAATAAAAATGATTACTCACATTTATTATATTAATATAATATAAGTTTATATTTTATTATTTTTAATATATATTATTTTAAATGTAAAAGGAAGAAGAATAGTCAAATCTAAATAATGAAATAAAGTTAAATTTATTTTTAAATGATTAAACTATTATAATTTAAGCTTAAAGTAAAAATTTAGTAGAAATTTGGTATAAAAAATTATCTATTTAGGATTATTAAGATGAAAATAAAAACATTATATATTTTGATGATACCTAAGAATTATATGAAGTAATTAAAGATTGTATTGATAAAAATTAATATTTTATTAAAATAAATAATCTTATTTTATTCCTTTATATCAAAATATAAATCCAATCCAAAGTTAAAACTATATTATTTAATATACCTAAATAAATTTCTTAAGAAAACATTAACCATTAATTTTTAGAAATGATTATAGAATTTAAATCTTAAATTGATAATATAAATAAATGATTAAAATAATTAAATATAGAGAATTAATAACTTATTAACGAAAATTAATAATTATAAAAATGTATTTAATCATAACAACTATAAGAATCATTTATTATCTAATCATAAAATAAATAATAATAGAATTAAGAATTAGATTAAATAATTTCATATACTAATCAATAAAATAATAATAATAATAAATAATAATTATAAGAAATATTTTAATTAAATGAGATAATATAAAATTAATAATATCAAATAAATTAGTTGGAAATAAATAATTAAAAATTATCAGAATAAAAAGATCAATTAATAATTAAATAATAAGATTAATTGAATATGATAAATGATATTTTTAAAGATAACTTAGAAATAAATAAAAAATTAGATAAAATTTAATAATTAATTAAGAAAGATGAATTTGTTATAGATTAAAATAATAAAGAGGCTGAAATAATAAAAGACAACAAAAGTAATTTAAAGTAAATATAAAATTTAAATTACAATTTTATAGATTAGATTAATGATCTTAAATATTGAAAGAAGAAGAATATGAGTTAATGAAAAGTTTTTTAATAAAGAATTAAAATAAAAATGTAGAATTGTAACTATTATATAGAGGAAGTAGAGATGGATTTAAGGCTGAAGCATTTCATAATTAATGTGATAATAAAAAATATTAGATTATTTTGATAAAGAATAATTATGGTAGAAGATTCGGAGGATGTACTACTAAGAGTTGGGATTCAGATTGCATGCATGTAGAGGACAAACATGCTTTCCTTTTCAGTCTCGATTTAAAATTATAATATCCTATAAAACCATAATTCACTCCATTTGCTATATATGCTCATCCTAATCATGGTCCAGCTTTTGGTTATTCTTCAGATCTTAACATCAATCTTGATAATGAAATTTAATATAGTAATTCCAAGTTAAGTTCTTATTAATTTCAATCTAATGATCCTTATCAAATGACATCTAATTAACAATTTATACTAGTTGAAATTGAAGCTTATTAAGTTTTAATTTTATAATGAATAAAAATTCTTGATTTATATTATTATTACTTTTATTTAATATAATTTTAAAACAATTTTTATATCAAATTAATATTTATATTTAATAAATCATTATTTATTAGTTTTATTGATAACTTTATAAATTTCTTCAATGGAATAATCTTACATAGATGAATTATGCCCTTAGCCTTTGTGCAACTATTTAACATTTTTATGCTTTAATTTTAAAAGTCCACATTTCATTAAAGCTTACTTTGTTTAATATGATTATTAAATATAGACATTATTGTAATGTGAACTTTAATTTTAATCAGATTCATTTAAATCATCTAGTAAGTTTTTATTTTATTCACTTTCATTATTTTACATTTTATTTTATATATTATTCAAGTCATCATTTTAATTGATCTTTAAAGAAGCTTTATTAAATGATTAAATAAATTAATGAATTATTAAGTAAATAAATAATTTAATAAATAATACAAGGCAAGTTGTTGAGCACAGTGTTTAAAGACTAAAAATGGGTTTTTTCATTAAGATCAGGCATATATTGTCTTGCTAAAATTTAATTATAATGTGCAGTATTCCTTATAGATAAATAATTTAATAATATACTTCAAAATGTTAGATGAAGTTTATAAAAATTTAAACTTAGTAGTATCATTTCTTTAAATGTATTTTTTGGGCTGACTGGTAATTTTATCTTTCAAAGTATGGTAATTGCTTTATTAGAATTTCATGTCCATTTGAATTTCTCGATCTTTATGTCTCTCTCTGAAAATAAAATTGCTTACATTAATGGGATCACCTAGTAAGTAACTTGTTTTAAAAGAATCATCATTTTTTTAATTTTTCACAGATTAATATCTGTTGAATGTCATTTTTGTTGGGCCAATAAATTTACAAGGGTCTTCTTCTCTTATTTTATAATTCTCTTCAACTACTTTTACTTTTATTGGATTTTCATTCATCTAATTTATATTTAATTATTTTTACATGATTTATAAATTAAGTTATTCTTTTTTAGTGATTTTCTATCATCTACTATTTATTTTCTTAAATAATTTTAAATTTTTACTTTATTTCTATTCAAATTTTTCAATAAAAGAATCTCTTTTAGTTTAAATAGCCTCTAATTATTTTTAAACTTTTAAATGTGTATTATAGTTATACATGAATATTTTGTAGTTATAATAAATTGTAAAGAATATATTTGCTATAAAAAATAATGATATTTAAATAATAATTAATCATTAATCAATAGGTTCTAAGAAAAAAGAGAGTTAACCTATAATTTATTGTTGAGAATACAAGTCTTAAAAATATTGCTGAGTGCATTTTTCAACTTTATTTAAAGGGAATCCAGTAACAGCAATGAATTCGTCTGATTTTATTGAGTATTTGTTGTATAACTCTATTAAGATATGATGATTATCTTTGTACTCAATATTTATCACATCAATCCATGAACATATATTTCCCCCATCATCCTCTGTTGATGTCTAGTAATCATCTTCTCCTATCTTCATTCTTAAATAACCACTTATTTTTTTATAAAAACTATCTTTCTTTTCTATTCTCAATCTTATATTACTCATCTTTAAATAATTACTAAATCCGTCTTACTCTATATTTTTTATTTATTATTTTACTTTCTTTCATAAACTTTTCTTTTATTTTTATCATTTTTTTGCTCAAATTTATATTTGTATCCTTCAATTCTATATTTTTACTTTCTATTTAGATATTTTTATTTTCTATTTCATTTAAATTTTATTTTAATTTCTCATAATATATTTTTTTTTCTGAAATTTCTTATTAGATTTTTTAAATTTTCTATTCAATTAAATATTTATATATTATACGTCTTCTAATTAATTTTATAAACACTAAGATAATTTCTAATTTTGAATGTTTTCATCAATAATTTATTATTAATTTTTTTATTATTAATCTTATTTTTATTATTATTATTATTCATTTTGTATATTTTTTATTTATTTTTATAGATTTAATAATTCTTAATGTTTAATTTATTATTAAGGATCGACCTTATCCATTATCAAATTAAATTCTAGATCTATATGTCCGTTATCTTATTTTTTGTCTTTAATAATTAATTTCATCTTTTAAATATTTCCAGTTTAAATTTTATCTATTTATATTTCTGCTATACCTAAAACTACATTATCGCTTTCTAATTTATATTTGTTAATCATTTTAAATACTATATTATTATTGATTAAGTGATTAATTTTAATGGTAAATTCTTAATTGAACACAGGATCTTTATGTCCATCTTCATGAACATTAGTCCTTATTACCTAATTATTATAATGAATTTCAACAAAAGGATCCATTTTACCAAAAGTCTATTCATCTTTTAATATTTTACCATTTAATACTTTAATATATAATAATCCGGACATTATCTAAATAAATTTATTGTATTATATATTTACTTAATCAGTGTAAATATAAATTCAATTTATTAATTAATGAGACAAACAAGAAGTTAATCCAAAAAATTAAGTTAAATTGATATTCCAAATAATAATAAATTCAAAAATAATCACTTTAATACTTTATAAACAACAAATTTGGATACTAAATACAATTAAGTAAATATTTCTTAATGATTTTTTATTAGAAAAATCAAATTTAAAAAATAAATTCTAATTAAAAATCAGAATAAAAAATAAAATAAAAATATGATTCATTAAAAGAAAATTAATTTGGAGAATCAATAAATAAATTAAATAATGAAAAAGAAAATGAATAATAATTATAAAATATTAGAAAATAAAAAACATTTAAAAATAAAGGAATAGAATTAATAGAAAATAAAAATATTTGTGAAAATTGAATTGATGATGAGTTATAAAATTTAAAAATAAAAATTTACAATATTTTTAGCACCAAAATTAATAAATTAAAAGATAAAATTTATTAACAAAATATTTAAAAAAATATTGAATAAGTATTAGAAATTATTAAATAGTAAAATATAAATTAAAATAATTATATTAAAAATTAAATTTATAATTTAAATTTAATTTAAATAGAATTTTAAAATTCTATTAATGAAAATTCTATCAAATAATTAAAATAAGATTTATAATAATTATAATAAAATATTTAAGGAATAGAATTTTTTAATCTGGAAATAAAATTAAAATAAGATATTAATATTTATAAAAAAACAATAAAAATAGTAAGATAATTTTTAAAAAATAAAATATTTTATAAATTAGTTATACTTTCTAATTAAAATAATAACATAGATTAAAAATAAAATTAAAATTTGTTTAATCACATATAAGGAACGTTATAAGATTTATAAGAAGATCATTATTAAAATCTAGATAAGAAAAATTCATTAATGAAAAAAAGCATATATTTTATAATAACTGATAAAAAAATAAACAAAATATGTTAAAATAAATTTTTTTTAATTAATAACTTAATAAGTGATTTTTATTAGATTTCATTTATGGATGATTAATTATTAATTTAATAGTTTTACTAAGAATTCATTTTTAATTCAGATTATTTATTTATTTTTGAAAAAAGATTGTTATAATTTATTTAAAAAGAACTATATTAATGTTATTAGTTGACATTTCATAGGTTTTATTAAATAATTTTAAAATTGATAAATATTAAAATAAATGAATTAACTGAATAACAAATAAAAACAATAGAAATTATAATTAATAATTTATATAATGATTAATAATAAGATGTTGCATTTTACGAAGATAAATAAATTTTGAATAACTTCTAACTAATTTAAATTTTAAATAATTGAAGATCTTTTATAAAATCATCTTATATTATTTAATAATATTTTCTCTTTATGTTTAATTACTAAATAATTATTTTATAGTAATTAAATTATTAAAAAGGTTCATTTAAAGATATTTTATAAAATATATAAAATTTGGAAATTAGATAATTAGTTGATTAATAAATATAATTGAATGAAAATATACTTAATTTGTTTTGGAATGAAAGTTTTTTAGACTAAATTCCTTATAAATTAAATTAAATTTAAGATTAAAAATAGTTTTTTCAATTTATTGATTATTCCCTTGATATATTTAATTAAATATAATCCAATTAATCTCATAGAAAATATATTTTGATAGATGAAAGTTAAATGAAATGAATTTTAGAAATTAAAATTATGGTATAAAAAGAAAGTAATTAATAATAAAAAGATTTAATAAATAAAGGAAAATAATTTTTTTTAAATGAATTAAAGCAAATAATTGAAGAATCATTATTAAATAAATATTATTGTATTAATAATTAAGAATTTCTTTAAATTGATTATAGCTATATAATACGTAAATTTATAAATTAATTAAAGAATATTTAAATGTTGATTTTATGCAAGTAAATTATAATTTTTTGGTAAATTATGATTAAATTAATGATTTCAATAAATTAAGAAGCATTTTAGTTGAAATTATAAATTAATATCAATAATGGGACTATAATAATCTTTTTATCCATTGGAAGAACTCTATTTTCTAGAAAAAATATCAATTAATTATTTAAGATTTAAGTTAATTATTTTAATATTTAATTAAAAATTTGATATATTTAGGATTTATTGTTGAAGGAAAATCTTAAAATTTTATTAAAAAAATGTATTATTAAAAAGAATCTAGTAATTATTTTATTTAATGAAACTTAATAATTATTAACTATATATTTTTAAATTTTTTAAAAAATTAATTTAATATTTTTAGCATTAATTCAATTAAATTATATTTAATTTATTAAAATTTTATTTAATAATATTTATTTTAAATTTTAAGATTATTATTAAAATATATTTATTTATAAAATATAAAAATTGATTAATATAATTATATTTATAAAATAAATAATAAGTTGATTGTAAATGAATTTAATATATCAGATAATAATTTTAAACTTGATTAAATATAAAAATTCTTCAGATAGTAAATATATCAACATAGGATTAAAATTAAAAACAAAGAAAGTGAAGGAGAATATAAATTAGATGAAGTAGAATATTGGAAGATGGGATTGAGGGAGTTGGAGAGAAATTATTCTGATCTAAGTAAGTTGAAATAAGAAATGGAAGATGATAAGACGATAAATGTGGTAGCAATGACTGGTTCCTTTTATTCTCATCTTATTTCTCTTATTCCCACTCAACTATCCATTGTCCAATTCTTCCTCCATAATTGTCTTCTTTTTGCAAGGACTCTTCCTCATCAGAAAGCCTCCATTGTTCAATTTTACCAAAATCATTTTTAAAAAACTGTCTGTATGGTCGGAGATGGTGCTAACGATTGCGTAGCCATAAAATAAGCTCATATTGGAATTAGTTTCACTCAATCATAAGCAAGTTTTAGTGCAACTTTTGTTACTAATTCATAATCCATTCAAATTGTTCGTTAAGTTTTCTTAGAAGCAAAAGTAAATATTTATAAAATTATATAGGCCAATATTTAATCCTCTATAGAAATCTTTAGATATATTATTATTAATTAATTTATTAGATATGCATGTATTTATATTATAAGTTTACATGGATAAAATTTCAATTCTATCTAATTTATTTGTTTATCCTTTTTTTGATCTATTATATGCAATTGCTTGATTTCTTTTTCTCCACCAAATCCATGCTTATCTAAATATAAACCTAATTCTAATATTTTATGTATATCCAATTTCATCAGCATTTATCTTTAAATCATATTAATAATTATTTCGTAATTCATTTTTATTATTTTAAGCTACATTATTTAATATTCTATTTTATGTGATAGAAATTATTGTAACTAATCAGGAAATTCAATTTAAAAAAATAAAAATAATTATTTTTAATATGGAGAACTTAATACTATTTTTTTTAACAGCTTTTATTTAAATATCATTTTATCCTTTGATATTTTATTAATCTAGTCCTTTCAAAAAAAA
>Ga0315908_10000630_pt1 | contig 27565 bp, 17 predicted proteins | sample LakEriMetagenome_12_FD_203520 | JGI IMG/M metagenome (GOLD analysis project Ga0315908, IMG submission 203520) | Freshwater fungal communities from buoy surface, Lake Erie, Ohio, United States - Buoy 4 MA124 | ecosystem: Environmental > Aquatic > Freshwater > Lake > Lake biofilm | place: USA...
TGATCGCTGCGATCGGGAAGGCATTCAGAATCCATGACTGCTGAGAAGAGGAAAAGCCGAGGGCAGGAAGGTAGCCGAAGATCAGCGGCAACCAGGCGCCCCAGATGAAGAACTGGAGCACCATCATGAGAAAGAGCTTCCAGCGGATGGCCGAGCGGTTGGCGGTGGTGGTCAAATCACTCATGAAGGTGAACCCCAGGGAAAATCGGCAGGTCGGTGGCGACTGTGGGACGAACTGCCACGAGGGGAGTCCATTTGCTATCGACCGGCGGAAGGGATGGAAAGCTGGGAGTGTCGTTCCCAGGAACCGATGGAAAGGAAAATAGCATTTTTCTTAGTCGAGTATGCGCCGCCAACGGTTGAAGTCAAAAAGCCAGCCTGTGGAAAAGTTGTTTTCTCTGGTGCGATTCGTCCCGCAGGACCTTTGGATTGACGCGAAAATTTGCTGGCTGGGATAATCATTTCGATTCGACCGGTTGGTCGGGACGAAATGGCATTTTCTTCAGCAACCCAGTGAAATCGGTTGTGATTCATTGGTTTCCTCCCTAAAACCTTAGGTGTGTCCCGAATCGAGGAAGCGATTCGTTCGGTGTTGCTTTCTTCCGATGACACCGCATCTCTGAGATTCCATCCAGAGACTTTTAAGTCGCGATTTGTGTCTCGTGGTTACGATCCCGCAGATCGATCTTCGAGCTTTGTTCAACGCATTGATATTTATTTTTTTCAGCAGGTGATTTCATGGCGAGCAAAAGTTGGGGTTGGGATCTGGCCAGGCGTCGTCGGCAGCGGACTAGAGACAGGAAGTTAGAAGTGCAGGCACTGGAGTCGCGGCGATTGATGGCGACCGACCTAGCCGGCGCCTTGGGGGGAATCAATACAAGGGATCCTCTAGGTGGGGCGCCCGTTCCCGGTGATTCGCCTGTGGAAATGAAGCAGGCATCGGCGACCAAAATCGGCGGGCTCCTTTCCGGACTGTATCTCAGCCAGCAGCCTGCTGGAGGCTGGACCCGAGCGGAAAGTCGATTGGTGGAGCAGGCGGAGTCGTCCAAGGATCTATTTCGCGTGCTGGATGGTCAGGTGCTGATCCATGCTTCCAGCAATGGCAATGTGGCTCAATTGCAGAACGATATTGGGGTGCTGGGTGGACGAGTCACTGGAGTTGCAGGCAACCAGGTATCGGCATGGGTCCCGATCGCCAAATTGCCGCAGTTGGCGCAGACTCCTTCTCTAGGTCAGGCTCGCCCTTCGATGGCGCGCACCAACGTGGGGGATACCACCTCTCAGGCCGACATCGCCATGCGGGTCGACACCGCACGGGCAGCCTACGAGATCGATGGCGCTGGGGTCACGATTGGAGTGCTTTCGGACAGTTATGACTTCGATGGCAACCCCTTCTCATCAGCGGCTCAGGATATTGCCACGCGAGATCTTCCAGCCGCCGGCGTTCAGGTGCTGGATGAATCCGACAGCCAGGGGATCGATGAAGGTCGAGCCATGCTGCAGTTGATTCACGACCTGGCGCCAGGTTCACCACTTCAGTTTCATACTGCGTTTGACGGAGCGGCATCGTTTGCACAGGGGATTATCGATCTGGCGGATGCGGGATCGGATGTGATCGTCGACGACATCATCTACCTGGATGAACCGTTCTTTCAAGACGGCCCGATCGCTCAGGCTGTCGACCAAGTGGTCGGCCGTGGTGTCCCCTATTTCTCCAGTGCTGGCAACAACGGTCGGAACAGTTGGGAAGGCCAGGGTACCGACTGGGTGGTCGATGAAAATGCCGACATGACGAATTGGCAATTCGTCGATTTCGACCGAGGTCCCAATACGGATCTTTACCAGCGGATTTATGTGCCGGTGAATTCCTTTGGAATTTTTGTACTTCAGTGGGATGATCCGTTTGCATCGATCGATGGAGCTAGTCCTGGTGCCGATGCGGACCTGGACTTCATGGTCTTCGGTGATGTCGCTCAGCCAGACTTCAGTTCATTGATCAATGTCGCGTGGGATTTCAACGTCGCTGGAGATCCTCTGGAGATTCTCCAGTTTTTCAATGACGGCACCAGCGATTTCGACTTGGATGGATTTGCTGACGAATTCTTCCAGATCGGGATCGGATCGTTCATTCCCGAGACGATCAATCTCCCGGGATTGGTGAAGTACGTTTACTTCACCGATGCTCTGCAGATCGAGGAGTTCGATACCCGCAGTGGCAGTGCTTACGGCCATGCCAACGCGGCATCGGCGTTGGCGGTGGGAGCGGCGTTTTACGGAGATACCCCAGAGTACGGGCAGAGTCCGCCACTTCCAGAGCCTTTTACTTCGGCCGGTGGGATTTCGATTTTGATGCGGCCTGATGGAAGTCGGTACTTCCGGCCCCAAACGCGAACCACCCCCGATTTCACGGCTGTCGATGGAACCAACACGACCTTCTTCGGTGACGACATCGAAGGCGACGGATTCCCCAACTTCTTCGGGACTTCGGCAGCGGCTCCCCATGCTGCGGCCGTGGCGGCTTTGATGATGGAAGTGGTGGGTGGTCCTGGTGTGGCGACTCCAGCACAGATCCGAACCAGTCTTGTCCAGACCTCGATCGATATGCTCTCTCCTGGCTTCGATAACGATACCGGATGGGGTTTGATCGACGCTCAGGGAGCGATCGACAACATCGTCGGAGTCCTGGGGTTGCCGAAGGATTATGGCGATGCGCCCAACAGCTACGGGACTAGCCTCGAGGTCGACGGAGCGCGGCATGAGAAGCGAAAGCCGATCCTTGGGGAACGGCGGGATACCGAGAAGGATGCTTTCCCAAGCACCAACGCATTAGGGGACGATACCAATTCGCTGGATGATGAAGATGGAGTCATCTTCACCTCGGCACCGCTCTTCAACAAACCGCTGACCCAGAGGATCTTCGCCACCGAAGGAGGCGTTCTGAACGCTTGGTTCGACTTCAATCGAAACGGCATCTTTGATGCTTCCGAGCATTTGTTGCAGGAAGTCACACTTGTTCCCGGCGTCAATGAACTGTCGGTACTGGTGCCCGGGACGGCAAGAGAGGGAGCGACGTTCATTCGATACCGTCTGACGGCAGGAACTGGAGAGGGCAACACCCCAACCGGTTTGGCGGCCAACGGAGAAGTCGAGGACTATGTGGTGACCGTTCGTGCGTTGCCCCCCGCGCCGCTGAATGACGCGGTGGTCATCAACGGCTCCTTCACCAACCCGAACCGATCGGGAATCAGCACGGTGCAATTCCGTTACAACCAGCCGGTGGTGGTGCCCGATAAGAGTGTGCTACGAGTCGTCAATCGCACCACGGGTCAGGTGGTGCCGATGGAGCGAGTGTCGCTCACCGGCAACGGAACGCCTTACCTAACCTGGAACTTTGCCGAAGTGCCTTACCTATCGATGCCCAACGGTTGGTACACCTACGAACTGCCTGGGGATCAGGTATCCAGCCCGGAAGGGGCAGTGGTGGGGGGCATTCTCGCAGGATCGTTCCATCGCTTGCGTGGGGACGTCAACGGCGACCGGAAGGTCGACAGCACCGACACGCGACTGGTGGAGACAAGCCAGAACAACGCGCCTGGTCTTGCGTATCGGCCCGCTGACGCCAATGGTGACGGCAAGGTCACCAGTGCGGATGTCTCCTTCGTCAATGCGTTCCTGAATCCAACCGGCTTGCCGGTCCTGCCGCTCGATTTCGGCGACGCTCCAGAGACGACGGCGACCAAGTACCCTGTCCGGCTGGCGCGAAATGGTGCCCGCAATGTGGTGACGGAGACCTTGCGTTTGGGTAACACGATCGATGCGGAAACCGATGGACGGCCCAACAGCACGGCGACGGGAGATGGTGCCGACGAGGATGGGGTGACATTGCCCAGGTTGACGATCGGAACGACGGTGAATTTGACGGTCGCAGTGAAGGCACCACCAGAGAGGCGTGTCCACCTCAATGCGTGGGTCGATTTCAATCGCGATGGCGACTGGGATGATGCGGGAGAACGGATTGCCGAGAACCTCTCAGTCTTCGATGGCAATAACTTTGTGTCGCTGGTCATTCCTTCGGGACTTGTTGCTGGCAATGTCTTCGGAAGGTTCCGATTGACCACGCTTGCTGGCTATGGCTATGCGGGGTTTGCGGCCGACGGGGAAGTGGAAGACTATGCGATGCCATTGGTTACCCCATCGCTTCCCCCGGGTGGCTTTGGGTTCACCCAGGCGGCTCCCGGAGTCGGCTCAATGAATGTCTCCTCCGGAAGTTTGGTCAAGAGCACCTCGGCGGGATCGGCGAAAGCTCCGTTGAGTCCGGAAGGGGAAGCTGGTCGAGCGGCATCGGGTACCGGATCTCTGGTGGCAGCACCCAGTCAGGCAGCTTCTTCCCAGTCGACTAGCACCTCCGGTGAATCGCTCGACGCAGTGACGCTCGATCGATGGTTCCAGCAACTTGGGCGTCGACGGCCCAACGGGCGCACCTGACTTTAGGTGGCTCACAAGAAAACTGGCTTTTCTGGCCGGCGTCGTACCAGCGACCCGGCCAGTTTTTTTGGAGTTTCTGTTTTTTGAGAGCGGCGGCCTGTGGGAGGGAATCGAGCTGGCGATGGATTCTCCTTGGACCGCCGGTAGCCGTGGTGGCAATCGGTCGATCGATGGCCGCTTGTTGGATAAGGAAACGTTGCAGGTTTCGGTTGGTTGGAGATAGAGTGAGACGAGAGTTCAGCTCCGTCCGCTCCGTTTCGGGTGACTTGGTTGGAGATCCGTCGATGGCCAGCAAGCGCGTGAAGGAAGTCGGTCCAGGCGACGCCATGCGAACCTGTCGCGGGCCGATGCGACGTCGTTCGTTCCTGGAGTTCGGGGGGCTTGGGATCGGCGGATTGGGGCTGGCCGATCTGCTCAGGGCCCAGGATGCTTCCAGAAATTCAGGGAAGCCGGAGAAAGATCGAGCGGTCATTTTCATCTGGCTTCCTGGTGGTCCTCCGCACATGGAGACCTACGACATGAAGCCAGATGCTCCGGTAGAGTACCGGGGATTGTTCCGACCGATTCGGACCAATGTGGCGGGCATCGACGTCTGCGAATTGCTGCCGATGCATGCCCGGTGCGCCGACAAGTACACGATCATTCGAAGTTGCCATCACCAATTTTCTGACCATGGTGGTGGCCACAAGCGATTTCTGACCGGTCGCATTCCGGCCAGTCCTGTCGATTTCGTGAACGATTCGCCATCGGTGCTCAGCGTCGCCCAGAAATTGCTCAGCCGACCCAGCGCGCCATTACCGGCCTGCATCGCAGGTGTCGACGGTGGACGCGGGGGCGTCGATACCTTCTCCTTCGGTTCAGCCTACCTGGGACCGGCTCATATCCCTTTCATTGTCGACGCCGATCCCAATGGAGCCGATTTCCAGGTTCGAAACATCGGTATGACTCCCGAGATGGAACATCGGTTGGCCGATCGGCTGAAGCTGCTGGAGGGTCTGGATCGGTTTCGTCGGGAAATCGATTCCAGCGGCATCATGGAAGCGATGGATTCTTTTGGCCAGCGAGCCTTGACGATGCTGACATCGCAGCAGGTTCGCGATGCGTTCGACCTAACGCGCGAACCGGATGCGGTGCGCGATCGCTATGGCAGGCACACGTACGGTCAGCGGGGTTTGCTGGCGCGTCGTTTGGTGGAGGCAGGGTCGCGATTTGTGACGATGGTCTGGGAAAATCCGAACGATCCCAAGGGGATGCCAAAGAACTGCACCTACAACTGGGACTCGCATGCCGTCAATTGCGATCTGTTCGCCGATTCCCGATGGCGTTTTCCTTATTACGATCAGGCGCTGACGGCGCTGATCGAGGATCTCTACCAGCGGGGGCTGGATCGCGATGTGCTTCTGATCGCAACGGGGGAGTTTGGGCGGACCCCAAGGATCAATGAAACGAAGGGGTCGCAGACGGGAGTGATGCAACCAGGCCGCGATCACTGGCCCGATGCGATGTCGATGCTGATCAGTGGTGGCGGAATCCGAACCGGTCAGGTTCTAGGAGCCACCAACGCACGAGGGGAACATCCGGTGGAAAGGCCGCTATCACCAAACGATCTTTGGGCCACCGTCTATCGATTTCTCGGGATCAACTACGAAGAGAGCTTTTTAGACCACCAGGGCAGGCCGATGCCAATTCTACCCTTTGGTGAACCGATCCGAGAGTTGATCTCCTGATCGTGGGGATCCGAGTTGGCACTGCGCGGGATTTGCAGCGATCCGAAGACCGCTACCAGGTGTCATGGGGGCCAGTAGCCTACCACGATTTCAGCAGAGGTTGTCGATCTTCGATGCCGGGGTTTAAGAATCGCGGGATCCGTGATGCTTCATTGAAGTGGAAGCCGGCAGTGTGGTGTGATCGATGCGGTCTACTTCGGCAGTTTGCCATCGCGCACCATCTCTTCCCACTGATCGATCAACGGCCAGTCGATGGCACAGGTGCCAAAATCGGCCATGTGCAGATAGCCTTTCAGTCGTTCGATCGTGCGATGGATCATCGCCGGATCGCGACGAAAGTAAGGACCGTGGGAAGGAAGGAGCCAAGTCACGTCGCTGTCGCGAATCCGCTCCAGGGATTCGATGAAGTGAGGAATGTTGCTGCCGTGGTGCGCATCGATGGCGCCGACACAACCGTCGCGATAGATGTTATCGCCGCTGAACAGCAGATCCCCCAGCCGAAAGGCCAATTGGCTGTCAGCATGCCCCGGCGTGCTCCACACTTCCAGTTCCAGGCTGCCGATCTTGATGACATCGCCGTCCTGAACCAGATGCTCGCACGTCACCTTGGGCATCTCCATCGAGATACCCTGGGCCTCGACTTCAGCGAACGTCTGCAATCGATCTCCCTCGGCCAGTAGACGTGCCGCTTTCGGGTGAGCCGTGAGGGAGGTTTTCAGAATCTGTTTTGCGGCAGCGAATCCTTGCCCGTGATCGACATCGGCGTGCGTCGCGATCAGAGTCTTGCACTTGGAGAGGGGGAAGTCCATCTGGCGAATCAGTTCGATGATCTCTTCCACACTATCCTGATAGCCGATATCGATTAGTGCCCATTCGTCGCCATCGTGGATCAAATAGACATTGCAGCCGATCAGCTGTCCGGCCTGGACATTCATTTCGAGCACGTTGGGGAAGATCGGTTTGCGAGCGAGCATGATCCGGTTGAGCCTTGGGAATCAGAATGCTGAGAAAAGCAGGGGCTGAGCCCCCTGTCGGACGATTGTGACACGTTCCTGTCGATCCCAAAAGGGGCGAGACTGCCTGTGTGGGGGTCCTTCGCGGTGGCGTGAGAGACGGGCGATCATTCTGGTACAGCCCGAGAAGAGCCGTTTTCCGCGACTTCTTCCCGCCAAGAATGCAGCAGTCCTTCACGATAGCTTGGGAATCGAAACTCGTTCCCCGTATCTTCCATCAAAAGCCGAGGATCAATCCGCTTGCTTCCCAACCTTCGGGAAGGTGCCGACGGTGGATCTCCGGGTGGTGCAAAAATCGGAGCAGGAAGACCTTGTTGCTCGGCGATCCATCGATAGTATTCGGCGCGCGTCACCGGATGGCCATCGCTGACACAGTAAAGTGGTTTCGGAGAGGGATGGCGCAGTAGATTCAGGACGACGCGAGCGATGTCATCGCGATGGATCAGGTTCAGGAATCCTTCCGGATGCACTTCGATGGCTTCTCCAGCCCGCAGCTTCTGGAGATTCGGTGTTCGATGGGGGCCGTAGATCCCCGCCAGTCGAAGGATCGTCGATCGCTCGGAGAACTGGCTTTCTCGCATCCACCTTTCGCCAGCTGCGGCATGGATTGCGCCAGGGCGATCGGGGGCAATTGGATCCGACTCATCGATCCACGGATGCGCGATGGACGAGCTGGTGGCCGATCGGAGGTCTTTTTGCCCATAGACACCCGTGGTCGACAGATAGATGATGCGGCGGGCGGAGCCAGCGAGGGAAGGGAGGCTACGATGGAGTCCATCAGGGTGGATCTGTAGGGCGTTCTCGCCCGGTGCGACATGGTGGCTGACGGCGATCAAAATGGCATCGGCCGATGAGTCGAAGGAAGGAACTGGATCCCGGGTCCAGTCGTAGGCCATCGCTCGGATTCCCGACGACTCCAGCCGATGGGCCGAGGCTTCGGAACGGGTGGTTGCAGTGACGCGCCAGTGGGATGCCAGTGCTTCCCTGGCGACAGCCTTTCCGACGTAGCCGCAGCCCAGTACCAGTAGGTGACGATTGTCGGTCACAGGGAGTTGTGCTCCTTCGATACCTTTTTCCATCCAAGTGTCCAACCGCGATGGCGAAAGCAGCGCCTTTCAGTTGGTTTCCATGCAAGATCGTAGGTTGCCGTCAATCGTACCAGAGTTGCCGGTTTGGCCGGTTGTAGGGGATGGAGGCCTGGGGAGTCGCGAAATCCTCAAATCCTGCGCGGGAATTCTCAAGTCGAGCGGTTTACAATGAGGCTCGTGTGGAAGGGTGAGGCGAACCCGCCGCCGGCGCCGATGCGCGCAGGTCGTTGGAAGACCCTCGATATCGCTCACATCGATCGGCTGTCGAACCCTAGGTGGTTGGCCGGTCTGGATCGACAGGTCGGGGAGGAAGCAGTGGCACATTTAGAACGCCAGCTGGTGAATCGAAGGATTCGCATCGACAACCCATCCCCGGTTCGCGGACCTCGGTTGGCCAAGCGACCTGCTAGTTGGTGGGAGTTGCATTTGGCATTTGGTCCCAGGCCTTGGACTTTCCTTGCCGGGATGGATCCGATTTGGAGCAAGCTGGCCGTTGGCTTTGGGCTCTGGCTGGTATGGACCCTCTGTTTGGGATCGCAGTGGGCTTGGTCCCAGACGGCGACCCTGCCGCAGAGTTCATCCAAGTCAACGGTCGATCGCAATTCGGAGACCCCTTTTGTCGATGCCACGGCCGGGGTGATTCGTCTTTCGCCAGGCTCTCCCGATGACTCCAGTTCTGCAGCAGTTCAGGCAGCCAGCGCCACGCTGCCCAAGCGACCCCCTGGGAGTACTTTCCTGCCGCTGGAAAATGGACTAGATCGGCTTTACCAAGGGCAGGAGCCTCGGTCGGTTGGGGAGCTGATGGCGCTAGAGAAACAGCAAGCCAAGGTAGCGGAGAAGATTCAGAAGGTCACCGTCAACGTCCAGCAGGGAATGGCGCAAGGAAGTGGTGTTTTGGTGACGGCCGATGGATATGTCCTGACGGCCGCGCATGTTGCGGGTAAACCGATGCGCGATGCCTGGGTGACGCTTTCGGACGGGAAGCGGCTGCGAGCCAGAACCTTGGGGATGAATCGCCATATGGATGCAGGACTGGTCAAGATCGTCGATTTTGCAGGTTTGCCTCACGCCTCCTTGGGCAGTTCCACCGATCTGCGCGAAGGACAATGGTGCATCGCTGCCGGGCATCCAGGAGGGTGGCAATCCAATCGACCACCGGTCATTCGTGTCGGCAGGCTGCTGGAGAATCTTTCCACGACGCTGATTACCGATTGCCCATTGATCGGTGGAGACAGCGGAGGGCCTTTGTTTGATCTCGAAGGGAAGCTGATCGGGATTCATAGCCGCATCGGTTCCGACATTCAGGACAACATGCATGTCCCCATCGATGTCTACCGCGATCACTGGGATCGCATGGCCGATGGCGATGCATGGGGCACACTTCCCGGATACAAACCGGTCATTGGAGTGCTCGGGAAAAAAGACGATCCCACTCCGATCATCGAGTCGGTGGTGGAGGGAAGCCCTGCAGAAAAAGCGGGAGTTCAAGTGGGAGATCGTATCCGGAAGTTTCAGGGCGCTGCGATCGAAACGTTTCAGGATCTGATCCTTGCGGTCGAAGGTACGATGCCGGGGGACCGAGTGCGTATCGAACTGCTGCGCGGCGATCGGGTGATGGAGTTGACGATTGTCGTGGGAGTGCATCACCCATGAGCGATTCGCCCAGGAGACGTCGCGCGGGTTTCTCGATAGATCGCGGGGTGATGGAGTGAGGGGGTTCCTTTTCGTTCTGCTGCGCGGCGCTCTGCTGGTGGCGTCCATCGGCTGGCTAACCTACCGAACCCACCACTCGGGACCAGCGCTTTCCAAACTCCATTCCTGGTGGGGCATGCAGGGGAAGAGCTGGAGCGACTCGGCGATCGCTCCGGCTGAAGGAACGGTTCGGGACCATGGAACCACTGGGAGTGGTGGATCGAGCGATAGGTACGAGATCGAGTTTCAGCGGGGGGGGCCGAAAGCCGATCCGGTGGAGGGCCAACTAGGGTCAGTCCGAGAGTTGGTGCAGTGGATTCAGCAGCCGCTGGGGGGAACAAGTCTTCTGGAAGGCTTGATGCCCTCGCCGACGCGCTATCAGAAGATGCATTACAACGTGCTGCAGGCGTTCAAGGAAGCGGTTGGCAACCAGTGGATGGCGACCGTCCGTGTGCTGGGATCCGGACAGCCGATCGCTATGGGTGCGATCGTCCGCGAAGATGGGTTTGTGGTCACCAAGGCCAGCGAGCTGGCGGGGGATCCGCTCGAGTGCCGTCTGTACGATGGGACGCGTGTGAAGGCTAGCCGACGAGCGGTGCGAAGCGATCTGGATCTGGCGCTCCTGAAGATCGAACGCACCGGACTGCCGGTGGTGGAATGGTCCAGCAGTACCGTCCCGGTCATCGGTAGTTGGACTGCCTCGACCGACGTGCGCGCCATGCCGATGTCGATCGGAGTGATCAGTGTCGCCCCTAGGCCGATTCAGCCCGAGCGTGCGGTGATGGGAATTTCGTTCGATTGGACCGGAGAAGGGAATGTCATCACCAAAGTGCTCTCCGGCAGCGGCGCCGATCAGGCGGGGATGCTGGAAGGGGATCTTCTCCTGAAAATCGATGGCGTCACGCTGACTTCCCGCCAGCATTTGCTGGAACGCGTGGCATCGATGAAAGCCGGGGAATGGGTGGAGGTGGAGTTCCAGCGATCGGAAGCCGTCGATCATGTTCGCGTCCGCTTGATGGATCTCAGCAGCAATCTGCTGGATCCAGCAGAAATGGAAGTCAACGGCAAGGTGAGTGCTCGAGCCAGTGGGTTTCCATCGGTTTTCCAGCACGATACGGTTTTGTCCCCGAATCAATGTGGAGGTCCCCTGGTGGATCTCGAAGGGAAGGCGGTAGGACTGAATATCGCTCGAGCCGGTCGAGTCTGCAGTTACGCTTTGCCTGCCGACATCGTCGTGGCGGCCGTCGATCAGATGCTCAAGGAAATCCCTGCAGCATCACCCCAGCAAGTGCTCAAACCCGCGCTGGCTCCCTAGTGAACGTCCCCCGCCCGCTCAACCTCTTCCTCGTGCTCGTGCTCGTGCTCGTGCTCGTGCTCGTGCTTTGCGATGCGGTCGTCGAATTTTCATCCAGCAGTCGAGTACGATGACTGGCTGGCCGCCTTTTGGCGTCCTTGACTGAGATCAACGTTTGGTTCTGGTGTGTTCGCGGTCGGGTGGATGCTGTCAGGTCGCGTTGCGAAGCACAGAGGTCGGTACAGACCAAATGGTCGCTTGTCCTACGACCGGCTCACACACCCTACTTGTTGGTGCTATAGGAACGCCAATTTCCCATCGACGTTTGGTTCTGGTGTGTTCGCGGTCGGGTGGATGCTGTCAGGTCGCGTTGCGAAGCACAGCAGTCGGTACAGACCATAAGAGTCGCTTGTCCTACGACCGGCTCACACACCCTACTTGTTGGTGCTATAGGAACGCCAATTTCCCATCAACGTTTGGTTCTGGTGTGTTCGCGGTCGGGTGGATGCAGTCAGATCGCGTTGCGAAGCACAGCGGTCGGTACAAACCATAAGGGTCGCCTCCTCTACGACCGGCTCACACACAATACTTGCTGGTGCTTCGCTGCCATCGGCTAGGGAACTACCAATTGACCAGCGGATCGACGCTGGCTGCCGCTGGTCTTGGTGAGGGAATCCCCCAAGGCGTCGCGCCATCGGGCAGCTTCTTCCTGGAGTAGCTGAGCCACCTCGGGGTAATCTGCGATGCGGTTGGTTGTCTCGGAGGGATCCTCTTCCAGATCATAGAGCGAAAGAGGTGCTTCGAGGGTGTCGTAGGGAATCGGCATTCCATCGTCACGCCCCTTTCGTCCCTGGAGCGATCGGTAGCGGTGGGGCAACACTAGTTTCCATCGTTCGGTGCGTACCGCATGCAGTTCGTTGTTCAAAAAGTAGTAGGGGAGGCTGGTGTGAGGCGACGGGCCATTGGCGTCGCCGGAGAGCAGAGAGCCGAGCGGCTTTCCGTCGATGGGGAGATCGGGAAGTTGAGCATTTGTCAGAGTGGCGATCGTCGGCAAGAGGTCGATGGTGGCGGTGAGTCGATCGCAGGTGGTGTCGGCTGGGATATGGCGTGGCCATCGCGCGATCATGGGGACTCGCATGCCACCTTCCCAGCAAGTTCCTTTGCCTTCCCGGAAGATTCCCGCCGACCCCGCGTGCGTACCATAGCTTAGCCAAGGGCCATTGTCGCTGGTAAAAAGGATCAGGGTGTTGTCGTCGACATGGAGATCTTTTAGCTTCTGGACGATGCGACCCACCGAAGCATCGACTTCGCGCAGCACATCGCCGAAGGGGCCGCGCGGACTGGTTCCCTGAAATGGTTTGCCGGCAAACAGCGGTACGTGGACCATGGTGTAGGGAACGTAGAGGAAGAAGGGTCCTTTCCCTGCACTTGCCTCCAGAAAGGCTTCGGCGCGCTGCGTGTATTGTTCGGTGAGCGACACTTGGTCGTCGGCGGTGACATCGGCATCGACCACGGTTTCATTTTCGAAGAGGGGCAGAGGGGGAAAGCCGTTTTGGCGTTGAGGTGCATTGGGTGGTAGGTGAGCCAGATCGGGATGAAACGGCCACATGTCGTTGGAGTAAGGCAGGCCGAAGTAGGAATCGAAGCCGTGCCGAGTCGGGAGGAATTGGGGATGGTGCCCCAGGTGCCATTTGCCGATGCATGCCGTCTGATAGCCTCGCCGCTTGAGCATTTCGCCCATCGTTGTCTCACCGTCGGCGATCCCGATCTTTGACTGCGGGCCCAGTGCACCGACGATACCGACCCGTTCGTGGATGCATCCGGTCATCAGGGCAGCGCGCGACGCGCTGCAGACGGGGGAGGAGACAACAAAGTCGGTGAATCGTCTTCCCTCGCGCGCCATCTGGTCGAGGTTGGGTGTCAGATGGGTATCGCCGCCAAAACATCCCACATCGGCATAGCCAAGGTCATCGACGAATAGCAGAACGACGTTGGGGGGTTCTGCCGCGTTTGCCGCACCGAGTGGATCCGCCAGGATGGCGAAAGTCACCAGCAGCCATGCGGTGAAAAAGCGGGAAGCAGTGTGAATCGAGCGAGGGAGCATGATGGCAAACTCCTGGTATCGGTAGGGACGGCATGCCCGAGGCGATGGCGATGGAGGTCGTCGTCGGGAAGAAGCCATCTTATACTGAGTGGACTTGCCAAGGTTTTTGCACTGCGATCGATTGGGGTTCAGTGCGGTGACCGATTGGATATCTGTTGGTGCTCAGAGCAAAGGACGAATGCGATGAATCAGGTGTGCCGCTGGGGTTTTTTGTCGACTGCAGGAATTGGGAAAAAGAACTGGCGAGCGATCCGTCGCTGTGGAAATGGTCAGGTGGTGGCGGTCGCCAGTCGCAAGCAATCATCAGCGCAGCAGTTCATCGACGAATGCCAGCAGTGGGAGCCATTTGGGCCGGATCCTCAGGCGGTCGAGGGCTATCAAGAATTGATCGACCGGCCTGATATCGACGCCATCTACAACCCGCTGCCGACCGCGCTGCGCAAAGAATGGACGCTCAAGGCGATCGCTGCCGGAAAGCATGTGCTGGGGGAAAAGCCGGCGGGGGTGCATGCGGGGGACGTGGAAGAGATTCTTGCGGCCGCTAAGGCCAAAGGGGTCCAGTACATGGACGGCGTCATGTTCATGCACTCGGGGCGATTGCTGCATCTGCGTCAGGTGCTGGACGAAGGGAGTACGATCGGAAGTATCCGCCGTGTGGCGACGCAGTTCAGCTTCTGTGGCGACGAAACGTTCCGAACGGAGAACATTCGATCGATGAGTCAATCGGAGCCGCATGGATGCCTGGGGGATTTGGGGTGGTATTGCCTCCGGATGATCCTCTGGACGCTTCAGTGGCAGCCACCCCGTCAGGTTGTCGCTCACACACTGGCTACCATTCAAGGCAAGGGGAGTCCTTCTCCGGTACCCGCATCATTCTCCGGTGAACTCTTCTACGATCAGGGGTTGAGCGCCAGCTTCTTTTGTTCGTTCCTGACCCACCACCAACAATGGTGTCACATCAGCGGTGACCGGGGGTTTGCGTCGATCGAGGATTTTGTCCTTCCCTTCCATGGGACGGAAGTCGACTTCCATGTCAGCCAGCACCATTTCATGGCCGACGGATGTGACTTCCATATGGAGCGGCATACGAAGCGGCATGCCGTGCCAGAGTATTCCAGCGGGCGACCAACGGCTCAGGAGGTGAGCCTCTTTCAGAAGTTCAGCCAATTGGTGCTGGATCGCAACCACGACCCGTCTTGGGGTCAGATGACGCTGGCCACGCAGCAGCTTTTGGATGCCTGCTGGCAGTCGGCTCAGTCGAACGGCGCGCCCGTGGCCATCGACAGTGGACGTTTCGCCAAGATTTGACCGAGCGGATGGTCAAGGGGCATTTGTTGGAAGCTTCCCCCTCTCCCGTTGCTTTCAATGATCCCCTCTTGGCGAGAAGGGATCTATCGATGCAAAGATCGTCGGAATCAGCGGGCGGAGCCGAGTTGTTCGAGCACTTGACGGACGATGCGGTCGATCATGTCGTTGCCGATCCCTTCGGTGCGCGAACTGGGTCGCACGGAGGGTTTGGCGACATCCAGCCGGAAGCTTTCCATCAGTTCCGATAGCTTCGACTGGATCTTGTCGGCGGCCGACTGCTGGATGGTGGAGAGGGGCTGGCGCGATTTACCCAGGTCCCATCCACGTATCAGAGCACCGCGTCGGAAACCTTCCGGGAACTCGGCGGTGGCCAGCATGGCATCAAACAGGGGAAGCAACCGATACTGCAGCTGCATCGCCTCATGCCATCGCTCGTGCCTGGCAGCCTCATAAATCGCCTTGGTTAGTTCAGGGACCACGCCGCTGGTGGCGTTGGTGCCGCCATCGCATCCGACCATCAGCATCGGGACTAGGGCGGCATCCCAGCCGGTCAGGAAGAAAAAGTCGGGGCGATGGGGTCGGACTTCCGCGATCATGCGCATCATGTGGGGGATATCCCCCGAGCTGTCTTTGATGCCGACGATGCGGGGGCATTCCAGAGCCAGTCGCTTGACGGTGGGGACGTCGATGGGAGAAGCAAACAGGGGGATGTTGTAGAGGGTGACATCGACCGTGACGCGATCGGCGATTTCCTTGAAGTAGGCGTAGACGCCTTCGGGAGCCAGGCGATAGTAGAAAGGAGCGACGATCGCCACTGCGCGGCAGCCGAGAGCTCCATAGGTATCGCAGGCGTCGATGGTTTCCTTGACGTTCGCTTCTGCGGCACCGGCCAGGATGGGGACGCGGCCCGCGGTCTGGTCGACGACGATGCGGATGATCTGGCGGCGTTCTTCGGGGGTGAAGCGAAGGAACTCTCCGGTGCTGCCGTTGGGATAAAGCCCGTGGACCCCTTTTTCGATCAGCCAATCGATATAGCCTCGCAGTTGGGGTTCGTCGATTTCCCCACGGCGATCCAGCGGGACGATGTTGGGTGTGAAGATACCTGCCAGGGGGCTTTTGCTAGACATGGGATCCATCCGTCTCGAAGGGACAGCAACTGGGGAAGTTGGGTGAGTGAGCCAAGTGGTGGCCGGGTTTCTGTGGAGCGAATCTGCGCCAACATGGCTCGTCCGGCAACCTCCGATATTTTAGACTCAGTTTCCCCTACTTTCTTCCCAGTCTCCCCGGACTTCCTGAAAGCTAACCCCCGATGGCTCGGAATAACCGTCAAACTCCGGCGCAGTCGTCACATTGGGTACCGGGTTGGCTGTGGTTATTGATGGCGGCCGCCTTGGTGGGGGTCTATTCGGTTTTTTTTCTTGGCGCGCCGCTGCTGCCGACGCTGGATGCGGACGGGCAGGTCAACTACTTGGCAAGGTGGCAGGCCTTGCTGGTGCGTCTGACTTATCCGGATGGGATTCTGCAGAGTTGGACGGCGGGAGGCCGGATGGCGCTGGCGATGGCGGATCGCCTTCCGTTGCTATTGGGGGTTGCATGTTGGATTGCAGCCGGTTGGTGGATTGGACGATCCGTTATCGGATGGGTCTTGGTGGGGCGGGCTTGCGATGCCCAGGGGAGTCGGTGGGTGGCGGGGATGCATGGGATGGAGCGATGGGGGCTGGAGTCGCTGTTGGGGATGGCGCTGATTTCCCATGGGGTGCTGGCCTTGGGACTTTTGGGGTGGATTGGCACGCGCTGGCCGCTGGTGTGCGGGCTCTTTTTAGCGCTGCTTGCAGCGTGGCGGTTCGGGGGTCGCCTGCCCATGGCGCGAGATCTTAAAAGCCTGTTGCAGGAGAATCAGTCCAGCGCATGGGAGCGGCGATGGGTGCAGCTAGGTTGGATGGCGATCGTTTTTCTTTCGGCGTTGATCGTTTGGGGGTCGCTGATGCCGCCGATCGAATTCGATGTGCGTGCGTATCATCTGCAGGCTCCCAAAGAGTTTTTTCAGCGGGGAGCGATCGGGTGGGTGGACCACAATGTCTACGCCAACATGCCGTTGGGTGCGGAGATGCATGCGCTGGCGTGGATGGTGCTGTGGGGTGGCGAGGATGGATGGTACTCAGGCGCGCTGATCGGCAAAGGAGTGATCGCCGCTCATGCCGTGCTGGCCGCTCTCTTGTTGGCAGGTCATTTGACGCGCCTGGCAGGTCGATTGAGCGGGATGGGGGCTGGACTATTGTGGTTGGGGACCCCGGGGATCGCTGAGGTATCGCGGCTGGGCCTGATCGAAGCGGTATTGGCTGCTTATTTGGCTGCTTGCTGGGTGGTGATGCATCGGCTGATTGCCTTGCGCGCCGACCGGCTGGGAGGTTGGTTTCTGTTGGGGCTTTTTGCAGGCGCCGCGGCGGCGTGCAAGTACACGGCGATCCCCTTCGTGGTCGCTCCCGTGTTGCTGCTGGCGATTGGATGGCACAGTCGGCTTGGGGAGCGATGGTGGAACCAGAACGAAGAGCGAATGAGTCAACCATCTTCGGGTTGGTTGCCGCGGGTCGTTTGGGTTTTGGTGGCAGGAATGTTTCTGGGGGGTGGCGGCTGGTATCTGAAAAATGGAGTGCTCGGTAGAAACCCCGTTTTTCCTTTGGCTGGAGGTTGGCTTGGTGGCGGAGAATGGTCGACGGATCAGCATCAGCAATGGCAACGGGCGCACGAGGTGCCGCGTCGCAAGGATCTACCGGCGGTGGCCGACTTGAGCAAGACGGCGATGATCGAAGCGTTTCAGACGGTGTCCTATCGGTCCGCTTACATCGGTTGGATGCTGTTGCCGATGGCGATCGCGGGGCTGGCGGTTCGGTCGGCGCGGTGGGCGATGGTCTGGTGGTTGCTGGGGGTCGCGATCTGGTGGCTGGCCAGTCATCGGCTGGAGCGGTTTTGGTTGCCTTTGGTGCCGCTTCTGGTGGTTGCTGCGGGTTGGGGGATTGGCCGATGGCGAGATTCCCTGCAAGGTTGGCCGGTGGCGTTGGCGTTGGGACTTCATGGTCTGTATGGGGTGTTGATGGAATCGGATTGGCCGTATGTCGATAACCGGATCGGTGTGGCGCTCCAGGAGTTGCGAGCGGATCAGTGGGAGAGCCGGTCGGAGGTATCGGGCGGCGGCGAAGGGGAAGCGATGCTGGAGCGTGTGCCGGCGCATCAGCGATGGATCAACAGCCACTTGCGGGATGGTCGACTGAAGGCAGGGGAGCGCGTGCTGATGGTGGGAGATGCGAGGGTCTTTGATCTTCGCGTGCCGATTGCATCGAGTTCCTGCTTTGATCGATCGATGCTGGAGGAGTTGGCTGGGTTGGTCGATCCGAAGGAGCGAGCGGAGTTCTTCAGGCGGCGAGGGGTTAGGTATGTGGCAGTCGATTGGGGAGAGATTGAGCGGTATCGGAGTCCAGGGAACTATGGTTTCAGCCAACGTATCGATCGGCGGTTGATGGACCAGTTGGTGGAGCAGGGGGTGGTGGAGCGGGTCGACTGGCCGCTGGAATCGGACCGAGCCGATTTGTATCGCGTTTTGGAAGGTCGGTAACCGATAGGCGATCGGGTCGGGGAGCCGACGAACGGGTCAGAGAATCGCGATCTGGAATCTGGATCTGGGCTAGTTCGGCGGAGTGGTTGGTGGTTGCCGTTGCGCTCGGGCAATGCCTGCAGGTGCCGCAAGATCCGCGGCGGTTTTTTCCGCTGAGCCATGGTCTGGCCATGATCCAAAGGGAGAAAGCGACGATGGCCAGAGCGATGGGGAGTTGGTAGTCCATGGTGGCCCTTGGTGTGGGGTGATTTCCTTCGCAAGTCAACAGCTAGGAGTGGGAGTTTATGTTCCCAGCCATGCGGTGCCTAATTGGTAGGTCAGCCAGGCGCCCATGTAGGCCAGTGTGGTCATGTAGAGGAAGGTAAAGAGAGGCCAGCGCCAGGAGTTGGTTTCTCGACGGATGACCAGGAGGGTTGCGGCACACTGAGCGCACAGGGCAAAAAAGACCATGATCGAAAGAGCCACTGGAAGCGTGTAGACGGGGCGACCATCGGGCCATCGGGCCTGTTGAAGAGTCGCCTGCAATGGTTGGTTTTCCGAGTCGACGTCGCCGCCCAGGCTGTAGATGGTGCCGAGCGTAGCGACGATGACTTCGCGGGCCGGGAAGGAGGCGAGGACGCCAACGCCAATCCGCCAGTCCCATCCCAGGGGCCTGATGGCAGGTTCGATGGTTTGGCCGAGCCGTCCGAGGAAGCTGGTTCGGATCTGGTCGGCCTGCAGTCGCTGCTTTTCTTCGATCAGCGCCTGGACTTCGGCTTCGGTAGCACCCGAAGGCTGCCTTTCCAGCTGTTCGATTCTCGCTTCCAGTTGGTGGACCTTGGGGTTGGTGGCGGGGAAGTAGGCAGCGGCCCAGATGAGCACCGAGGTTGCAAAGATCAGCGTGCCGGCTCGCTGAACAAACGCCACAGCACGTTCCCAGACACGCGCGGCGACCACACGGAGCGACGGGACGGTGTAGCGCGGGAGTTCCATGACGAAAGGGGGTGGGTCGCCAGGGAGCAGCCAGCATCGGATCGCCCAGGCAACAGGGATCGCTACGAGCGCACCCAGGGCTTGGAACAACAGCAGGACGACCGCTTGGAGGCGGATCCAGCCCCCCAGCCAGTGCGAGTCGGGGACGAAGGCGGACACCATTAAAAGGTAGACCGGAAGTCTCGCTGAGCAGCTCATCAAGGGTGCGACCAGAATCGTCAGCAGACGATCTCGGGAGTTCTCGATCACTCGCGTCGCCATGATGCCCGGTACGGCGCAGGCGAAGGAGGACATCAGCGGCAGAAACGACTTGCCGCTCAGCCCTAACCGGGTCATCAATTTGTCCATGACGAATGCAGCGCGAGCCATGTAGCCGCAATCTTCTAGCAGACCGATGAAGAGGAAAAGGATCAAGATCTGCGGGAGGAAGACCAGGACCGAACCAACCCCACCCACCACACCGTCGATCAGCAGGCTTCGAAGCGGGCCGGGGGACATCGCGTTTTGGATCGCAGCAGCGATCGACTCCTGGATCGCTTCGATCCCATCGGTCAGTGGAGCGGCCCAGGAGGCGATCGCCTGAAAGATGAGAAACATGATCGTGGCGAACGCGATCAAGCCCCAATAGCGATGGGTAATCCAGCGGTCGATTCGATCGCTTAGCGTGGTCCGCGATTGAGCTTCGCGGGAAACAACCTGTTGCAGTTGCTTTCGAATCCAACCGTAACGAACTTGGGTTTCAATCGCTGGCAATCGGACTGAGGCAGCTGCAAGCTCTTGGCGTACCTGTGCCAGTTGCCGAGGAAGATCCGGCAGGCCTTGCTGCACCCAGGAGGATTCGGTCTGTCCGCTGATATCCAGCAGCAGTCGATCGGCGAGGAATCGTGGTGGAGGAGAACCCAGTTGGCGGGCGATGGATTGCTGGAGAGCCTCTCGTGCGGCAACGTAAGAGTCTGGGAAAAGTTCGGGTGGATCGGCTGGAGGAGTTGCGATCGCTCGGCGGATGGTTTGTTTGAGAGATTCGATGCCCAGCCGCCGATTGGCGGAGGTAGTTACCAGGGGGACGCCCAATCGAGCTTCCAGATTGGTCAGGTCGATTGCGATCCCACTGTCGGTCACCCGATCCCACATATTCAAAACCAAGACGATCGGTAAACCTAACTCTCGAACCTGACTGAAAAGGTAGAGATTTCGTTCGATATTGGATGCATCCACGATGACCACAATGGCCGACAGCGACGGGACATCCGCCTGGTGCCCCAGCAGCACGTCCACGGAGACCCGTTCGTCTGGGGAGCGAGCGGAGAGGCTGTAGGTTCCCGGAAGGTCAATCACCTGAACTAGGCCTTCCCCATCGTCATAGCTGCCGATTTTCTTTTCGACCGTCACACCGGGGTAATTGCCGACACGCGCGTTGAGTCCGCAAAGAGCATTAAAGAGCGAACTTTTGCCGGTGTTGGGATTGCCTACTAGAGCGATCGTGATCGTTGGATCGCCGACATCCTTGGAGCTTGTTGCAGAGCCATTCATGGTTGCACCGTGACGAACACGCGCTGAGCCTCCGAACGTCGGAGCATCAGTCGATAACCCGAAACGGCGAATTCAAGCGGATCTCCCAAGGGAGCTTGCCCAACCCGTTCTACGGTCGTTCCCTCGAGAACCCCCATCTCCATCAGCCGGAGCGAAATCGCATCGTCACCGGCCACCTGGAGGACAATCCCACTTTGACCGAGGAATAGCTGGTCGAGCGTTATCACGGAGAAACTACTTTTGTCGAGGTTTTCCAGAGTGCTTCCAGTCCGCTCGCAGGAAACTACTGCTTGCTAGTGCGGTCGAGAGTTGACTCAGGGAGTTCAGCAATCGACTGGCACGATCGGTCCATCAGAAAAGCTTGGGGATAGCGATTCGGGGGAAGGGAGCAAGAGAATAGAGGTGTGGCAGTCGATGCGGAGCGAAAGGCGTCTTCCTTCCAATGCGATGATGCAGGGAGAGCCTGGTTGCAGCATCTTCAGTTTGGCTCCAGGGAGCAGGCCGATCTCCTGAAGTCTCTGGACACAACAATCATCGCCATCCAAATGCACGACGGTTGCAATCTCACCAGCTTGGAGAAAATCGATCGGGATGGAGTCGAGAACCGTTGCATCGGAATCCGGCTGGATCATCGCTCACCTTCTCCCAGTCAAACTCATCACTGTAAAAATAGGCTTCAGGATCCCGATCGAACAGAAATCGAACAAACCTGATTCTGTACTTGAGACTCAATCTCAACCTTTTTCAGTGTAGCAATCGACTGCCCGGAAAGCAACCAATTCATTGTTCAAATTGTAACAACGAAAACTGTGAAAAATGCAAGCTGTCATTTCATCCCAAAAGGTGGGTGGCACCAATCTCAGACGGTTTGGTTGGTTTGTGGATCTTGCGTAATTTCGGGTAAATGGGTTGGCATTGAAAAAGGTGGGTGGCACCGATCTCGGGCATTGAAAAAGGTGGGTGGCACCGATCTCGGGTTGACATTGAAAAAGGTGGGTGGCACCGATCTCGAAAGGTGGGTGGCACCAATTATGGAAATCGCCTGAAAGTGGGGATGGAAAGAACTAGATGGTTGTTCGGGTGGTTTGGGTGGAATCGAGCTTTTGGGATGAATGGATGGCTTGATGGCTGAGTGGGTTGGACTTCTCCGGTATGGCGGGCATTGCCAATGGAACCAGCGACGAATAGAAAATAGCCTTGGCCCAAGACGACTTGCTGGCCGAAAATAGACTGTCGGACCATTTCAGCAGATTTGTTGGCAGTGCGCAAACGAATCGAACTCGATGACCCGGGGTTTACTGGTCTGAAGTTTACTGGTCTGAAGTTTACTGGTCTGAAGTTTACTGGTCTGAAGTTTACTGGTCTGAAGTTTACTGGTCTGGGGGTTACTGGGCCTAAGGATAGCTCGATCGGTGGTTTGCATGGCTGCCTGGGAGAGCCAGTACGAGGGTAGACGTCGACCGCATGCCAATGCTGGCAGTCCGAAAGCTTTGCTCTTTGAGGCTGTTGGGGATGAATGTTGGTAGGCGGAGGATTCCAGGCACCGTTTCTTGAATTTGACGGATCGTTTCTTTCTCCCCTCTTCTGTCGGCACCCGAAGAAAGAACCGAAGAGATCACTTCGATGGAAGCACGCCAGTCCAAACCAGGGTTCTACGCTCGTTGGAGCTGGGCATTGCTCCTCATCCTTGGCTCCCTGGTGCCATTCGCCTTCTACGGTGCAGGACAGGCGGTCCAGAGCAACGTCAACAAGATCGAAGATTGGCTACCGAAGAGTTTTCGTGAGACAGGGGAGCTGGGGTGGTTCCGTCAGCATTTCCCGACGGATCAGTTCATCCTTCTGACCTGGGAGGGGTGCAAGCTGGCTGGCGATCCGGAGACTTTTCCTCTGCAGGAGGATGATCCACGAATCGCTTTGGTGGCTGAGTCATTGCGAGGCGAGGACCCGACGGGTCAGAACGAGGATGCCGCTCTTTGCCGCCGATACTTCAAGTCGGTGACCACTGGCAGAATGTTGCTCGATCAGCTGGTTTCGTCTCCCCAGAGCTTGCCTCACGCGGAGGCGGTGGAGCGTCTACAGGGCTCGTTGCTAGGCCCTGACGGACGTCAAACCTGCCTGCTGCTGGGTCTGACCGAGGATGCAACCCGGGAATTGAAAAAGGTCCTAGGTCGTGGCCAATACCGCATTTTTCGCCCGTCGGTACCCCCGGGGGTTCTTCGCCGACAATTGACCAAATGCGGGATCAGCGACCAGATCCTGAGGCTTGGCGGCCCCCCTGTCGACAACATCAGCATCGATGAGGAAGGGGAAAAGACGCTAGCGCGTTTGGCGGGTATTTCCGGACTGCTTGGGATCTTCCTGGCATGGTGGTCGTTGCGGCACGTCGGGATGACGATGATCGTCTTCTTCTGTGCCGTTTTGAGCGCTGCATTGTCGCTGGCGGCAATTTATTACAGCGGGCAAACAGTCGACGCGATCGTCCTTTCGATGCCATCCCTGGTCTATGTGCTGGCTATCTCGGGCGCGGTGCACCTGATCAACTACTACCGTGATGCCGTGATTGAAGGGGGTCTGGAAGGAGCTGCCGAACGGGGCGCCTGGCACGCCTTCAAGCCGGCGGCACTGTGCACCACCACCACTGCCCTGGGCCTAATCTCGCTCTATGCCAGCGAATTGACTCCGATTCGTAAGTTCGGTCTCTACGCCGCCGTCGGCGTGATCCTCACTCAGTTAGTTATTTTCCTCCTGATTCCTTCGGCGCTGGAGTTGTGGAAGATCGGACGAATCTGGTTGCACATCCGCGCGGACGAGGATGCCGAGCCGGATCCGGAGGCAGTGCTAGATACCTCCAAAATGACTCCGTTTGCCAAATTTTGGAACACCTTCGGTTCCCTGATGATTCGCAACCATGCGGCTGTTTTTGCCGGGGGAGTTGCATTGATCTGTTTGATCGGACTGGGGCTTGGTCGAGCGAAAACGTCGATCAACCTTCTCGAACTATTCGACTCCCAGGCACGCATTCTCAAAGACTATCGCTGGATCGAAAATCGGTTGGGGATGTTGGTTCCTCTGGAGATCGTTGTGCGTTTCTCGCCCGAAAGCCAAGCGCAAGGTGAGCGTACGAATGACTCCACGACGGAAGACCTATTCCGGCTGACATTCCTGGAGCGACTGGAGACGACGGCGCTGATTCAGGAAACGATCGAGAAGGAGTTTGGCCAGACCGGACAGGGTATCGTCGGCCGCAGTATCTCGGCAGCCACCTTTGCTCCCTCGATGCCCGCGCAGAACGGTGGGTTGATTTCGTTTGCCAACCGCGCCGCTTACAACAGCCGGTTAGAGGAAAGCCGAGAGGAGTTCATCAAGAGCGGGTATCTGCGGACCGATCCGACCGATGGCAGCGAGCTGTGGCGTGTCAGTCTTCGTGTGGCGGCGTTTCAGGGGGTCGATTATGGGCAGTTTGTTCATGAACTGCGCGCGACGATCCAGCCGATCATGGAAGCCCACCGCTACCGCGTAGAGATCCTAAGCCACATGGCCAACGGCAGCGAAGACAAGCACATCAGCGGTCGCAAAGTATTTTTGTGGGATTCGCCCGATCCGGCGGGCTATGAAGAGGGAACGCTGGCGCGGGAGGCGACGATGCGGATCGACCAGCATCATGCGATGATCGATGCGCTCGATTCCCTGCTGACCAAGGCGAGGCTTCGTGTTTCGCGCAGTCAGAAGAACCCTTCGGAGATTCCCCACACCAAGATGCAGTTGCTCAACCAACTGGATCAAGTCATCCTTGTTGGGGACTTCACCAAGGATCAGTTGGAAGACATTCGCTTTGCTCTTCCGTCGGCGATCTATGTCGCACCGCCCACCCCTCCGAAAAGGCAGGCAGTGGCCGAAGCATCCAGCGAGGACCAGCCTTGGCTGTCGGCCGTCTACACCGGGGTGGTGCCCATCGTCTACAAAGCTCAGCGAGCACTTCTGGAAAGCCTCATCGAATCGACATTCTGGTCGTTCGCCACGATCACGCCGCTGATGATGCTGGTCTCTCGCAGCTTGCGGGCAGGTATGGTGGCGATGATCCCGAACTTGTTGCCGGTGGTGGCGATCTTCGGCGCGATGGGGTGGTTGGGGATCGCCATCGATATCGGATCGATGATGACCGCGTCGATCGCTCTGGGGGTCGCCGTCGACGACACGATCCATTTCCTCTCCTGGTTCCGCAGCGACCTCGACAAGCTGAAGGATCGACACAAGGCGATTCTCGCAGCCTATCAGCGCTGTGCGATTCCGACGCTTCAGGCAGCGGTCATTTCCGGACTGGGACTTTCGGTCTTCGCGTTCAGCACGTTCACTCCCACCCAGCGGTTTGGGTGGCTGATGCTGACGATTCTGATCGCCGGTGTGGTAGCGGAACTGGTTTTGTTGCCAGCGATCCTGGCCGGACCACTGGGTCGCGTTTTCGACCGGAACAGTCGCCGCACCAGCCTCGGAAAGCTCTGGCTGCTGGCTCGCTATCAGAGCCGCAGGTGGACTGAGCCGAAATCGGAAGTTTCGCTGCGACGTGTCGCGTAAAGGACTCTGGTGACCTTGTCCCGCGGAGCGGAGGGCGACTTCCTGAGTTCCGGCGATCCGGCCGAGGAAAGTTCAGCAGTCCCAAGGATAGAAGGGCCAAGGTCCGGGACCCGACTGACCCATCGTCAGCTCGACAAAGCCATCGCTTTTTCCGAGCGAGACCCAGTCGCCGGAGCCCTTCGAGTCGCATAGCTGGACTGTTCCACTGGAGACTTTGCGGACCAGTCGCAACGAGATCAGTTTCTCAAGCGGCTGGCAGGTTCCCTCCAACTGCATCGATGCAGCAGGCTCCCAAGGTTGAGCCATTCCCGCCAGATGCCTCAGGACTGTCAGAGCGAATCGTCGAAGGGTGACCGCGACGCTCACCGGGTTGCCCGGAAGCCCGAACACCGGTTGCCCGCCCCTGCCCAGTCCCCCTAGCATCGGTTTGCCGGGACGGATCGGGATCCGATGGAACACCACCTCTCCGCCGGCGTCGATCAGAGCCTGGGGGACATGATCGGTGTCCCCCATGGAAACGCCACCGGTGAGGATCAGGGCATCGGCGTGTTGGAGCGACGAGGCGATTGCATCGGCTAGCCGATCGCGTTGATCGATCACCGTTTGTCGATGAAGCAGTTCCATCCATGCATGCCGCTTGGTCGCCTGAAGCAGGAAGGGGCCGTTGGAGTCTCGGATTTGCCAGGGGGCCGGTGTGGCGTCGATCGGCATGAGTTCATCGCCGGTGTTGAGAATCGCCAAACGGACGCGCCGGATCACCGATAGTTCCTGTTGCCCGGCGCCGGCTGCCGAAGCGAGGCTGGTCGCATCGAGTACTCTCCCCGCATCGACCAGTGGCCCATCTTTCTTCAGGTTCTCGCCTTGGAGTCGGATGTTCTCGTGGAGGCGTGGGGGCCGGAGGAGTCGACTGAGCCGAATGGTGGTTTGCGATTCCAGGGTGTCCTCGCGCCGTACCACCCACTGCGCCCCCTCTGGCACAGGGGCTCCTGTGAAAACCCGTATCGCCTGGCCTTTAGGAAGTGGAGGGGCAGGGGAGCCGGCGCGGACCGTGCCACACACATCGATCGGTTCCCCCCATGGCTCCTGATCGCCAGGCGATGCACTATCCCCAGGCGACTTCATCTGTTCCAGCCGTAAAGCGTAGCCATCCATCGCAGAGACATTCAATGCGGGGCTGTCGCGATCGGCAAGAATCGGATCGGCCAGGATCCTCCCGTAGGCTTGGTCCCAAGGCAGTCGCTCCTTCTCTGCCAGCGGCTTGATTTTGCCCAGCCACATCGCAATCGCATGGTCGGCCTGATGCATCGGTCTGGATGAGTCCATCGACCTGTCCTGTTGATGACGCGTGGGGGGAAAGCCATTTAGACGATTCGGATGGCCGGCTGACGGGATCCTTCGCCATCGATCACCACGCTGATTTGGTAGTCGGCATCGGTACCGACAGCTGCGAAATTCCCTTGCTGATCGATCGCCAAGAAATTGATGCTAAGCTCGGATGGTGGCCGTTGCTCCCCTTCAGCAATCCGCCCGATCACCTCGCGCAAAGCCTGCTCGGGAGTTGCCCCCTGCCGCATCTTTTCAACCGCGAGAAAGCTGCCGCAGTACCGAAGGATATTTTCTCCCGTGCCGGTGGCCCCTGCCGCCCCCACTTTGGGATCGACATAAAGACCACCACCGACGATGGGGCTGTCGCCGACACGGCCGGGCATTTTGAACGCCAATCCACTGGTGGAGCAACCGCCAGCGATCTCGCGCGTGGGGCTCCAAGCCAGCAACGTGATCGTATCGTGATCCTGCCCTGGCACCTTCGGTGCTTCCTTGCCTTCCGCCTGCTTTGCCTTCCACTCTTTCCACGCCTGGAGCGCATCGGGGTGAGGCGTCTGGGCAGTTTCGCAGCCTTGGGCTTTGGCGAATCGCGCCGCATCCTCGCCGACGAAAATCGCGTGAGGCGTTTCTTCCATCACCTTGCGCGCCACGCTGATGGGGTGTCCATATCCGACCAAGCCGGCGACCGAACCACTCCGCTGGCGTGGGCGCTGGCCATCCATGATGCAGGCATCCAGCTGCAGAACACCCTCAGCGTTTGGGTAGCCGCCAATCCCCACCCAGCGATTGGCTGGATCCGACTCCGTCACCCGAATGCCCGCTTCGACCGCATCCAGCAATCGCT
>Ga0315908_10000631_pt1 | contig 27539 bp, 24 predicted proteins | sample LakEriMetagenome_12_FD_203520 | JGI IMG/M metagenome (GOLD analysis project Ga0315908, IMG submission 203520) | Freshwater fungal communities from buoy surface, Lake Erie, Ohio, United States - Buoy 4 MA124 | ecosystem: Environmental > Aquatic > Freshwater > Lake > Lake biofilm | place: USA...
GCTTCTTCAGCAGCGACCGCTCGATCGCTGACTACGCCGAGCGCATCTGGAAGGTGGGCCGGGTACCGGTGCAGACCAGCGCCGGCGCCCCGGCGCCTTAGGCGCTCGGGGGCTCCGGCTTGTCGCTTTCCTTAAGCGAGGGGAAGCTGGAGCGGATCAGCTGGGCTACCTCCTGGTTCATCTGGGTGCGGAAGTTGGCAGCGGCGCCAGCTTCAAGCACCGGATAGGAGCGGGCCCCAACGTTGCGCAGGGGCTTCCAGCTGGTGGCTTCCTGCTGCTTGAGGGCGTCCAGAGGTGCGTCGAAGTCGAAGCTGAGCTCCCGTCCCTGGGTGGCGATGGCAGCGATCCAGGCCTCCCGGGCCGGCAAAAGGGCCTTGGCCTTGAGGGTGTCAGGCAAGCCCAGCACCGGCTCGTAGTGATCCAGGGCCCTTAACTCGGCCTCGAGCAGAATCACCCAGGCGGCTTCTTCTCCGGGCTGGAGGCCAAGGCCTTCGGCGGCGGCGAGCATGGCGTCTCGATAGAGACACAGCCAGCGGTAGTGAGATTTCTGCTGCAGTGTTTTTTTGAGCGAGCTCTTGCCATGGGCAACTCGCTTGGGCAGGGCTGCTTCAGCTCGCCGCAGCAACACCCGATCTTCCGGCTCCAGGTTGATGGCGCCCCAGCGCTGCCGGTATTCCCACAGCTCCTCGTATTGGCGCACCTCCTCAGGCGTCCAGCCCAAGCCCTGCAGTTCTTCACCCCTGCTCGTTTCGTCCTTAGCCACCGGCACGCCTGTTGCTGTCGCAGGCAGCGTAGTGGCCGGAGCTCAACGCACAACCAGCACCGGGCAGCTGCTGTGGGTAAGCACCCGGTGGGTTTCGCTGCCCAGCAGCACCCCCTCCAGGCCGCGGCGGCCATGGGAGGCCATCACAATCAGATCAGCCCCATGGCGATTGGCCGCCTCCACGATTGCCGCGTAGGGCATGGAGCTAACCACGGTGTCCTGATCGCTGACCACCCCGGCGGCCTGGGCCACTTCTGCTGCTGCCGCCAGGATTTGCTCGGCGCCATGGCGAGCGGCTTGCACCAGGGCGGTCACCGTATTGGGGTCCACCAGCTCACCCACGCCCACTAGGGAGATGGGGAAGTTGGATTGCGCGTGGAAAAAGGTGATGCGAGCTCCCAGGCTGTGGCCCAGCGCCACCGCTTGCTGGACGGCCTTGGCTGAGAGCTCGGAGCCATCGGTGGGCACCAGCAGGTGGCTGTATGGCATTTACGGCGCAGGGGGGCGGTGGAGATCCAGCCTGGGGCAGTTGGCGCCGCCTAGCAACTGCCTGAGCCCTTCCAGCCAGCCAGGTGGGCGGCGGCTCGTGAACGGGCCAGGGCGCGGGCGCGGGGCAGGGCCGGCTCGAGTTGCTCGGAGCTGAAGGGCGGCAGGGGGCGGCTGCGCAGCCAGGCCCCCCAGCGGAATTCGTGGAAGGGAATCAGCGGGGCGGCGGCCAGGACCCCCTCCTGCTTCAGCTTCCACACCAAGCTGCGGTAGGGGTCGTCCTGCAGGCCTGTGAGCTGCTCGGGCAGGGCGCTGGGGGGGAGGGGCCCTAAGCCCCTGCCGTCATAGAGGTAGAGCCAGCCGCGTTGATGCAGGGCAGCAAGCACCTGCTGGGGGTCGGGGCTGTCGAGCTCGAGCACCACGTAGCCGAAGGCGGTGGCGCCGGGTTCGATCTCGATCAGGGCCCGTAGGCGGTGGTGGCGGTCGACCATCCACACGCTGCCATCAGCGCTGCGTACAAGCGGCACGGGCTTGCTGCCCAGGTAGGAGCGGCGTTCGCCGGCATTCTCGGCACCGAAATCGCGCAGCCTGCTGCGCACTTCAGCCAGTCCCACGCAGAGCTGGGTGGGGCGCAGCTGGGCGATGGGCACCTCAAGCAGCTCACCCCCCGGGCGCGGGGCCGGCAATGGTTGGTATGGGGGAAGGCGCAGGGCCATGGCGGCTAGGCAGCCCGGATATCCCCATCCTGACCCGCTGCTTCCCGGAATAGGGTCGGCCTCAAGTGCGAGTGGCCATGGCTTCCCTCTCCCATCCCGACCTGAGTGCCGGACCCCACGGCTCGATTGGGGTGCTGGTTTGCGGCCACGGCAGCCGCAATCGGCTGGCAGTGGCCGAATTTGCCGAGCTGGCCAAGGGGCTCCAAGCGCTGTTGCCCGAGGTGCCTGTGGAATACGGCTACCTGGAATTTGCCAGGCCGATCCTGCGCGATGGCCTGGAGGCGCTGCGAGCCCGGGGGGTAAGCCACGTGCTGGCCGTGCCGGCCATGCTGTTTGCAGCGGGCCACGCCAAAAACGACATCCCCTCGGTGCTCAATACCTACGCGGCGGAGACGGGTCTGCGCATCGACTACGGCCGAGAACTGGGGGTTGACCTGAAGATGATTCAGGCCGCCGGGGCCCGGATTCGCGAAGTTCTCGATGGGGCAGCCACAGAGGTGCCCCTGCACGAAACCATGTTGGTCGTGGTGGGCCGGGGCTCGTCCGACCCCGATGCCAATTCCAATGTCGCCAAGGTGACGCGGATGTTGGTGGAGGGTTTTGGTTTTGGCTGGGGTGAAACGGTTTATTCCGGGGTCACCTTTCCATTGGTGGAGCCTGGACTTCGCCAAGTGGTGAGACTTGGCTATCGCCGGGTTGTCGTTTTCCCCTATTTCCTGTTTTCCGGGGTGCTGGTGAGTCGGATCCAGCAGCACACCGAGCGGGTGGCCCAGGACCATCCAGAGGTGGAGTTCCTGAAGGCCTCCTATCTGGCAGATCACCCCCTGGTGCTTGACACCTTTGTGGAGCGTGTGGCCGAGGTGGTGCGCGGTGACGCCAACATGAATTGTTCGCTGTGCAAATACCGGGCCCAGGTGCTTGGCTTTGAGACTGAGGTTGGGGCGCCCCAGCACAGCCACCACCACCACGTTGAAGGGCTCACCGACGGCTGTGACCTCTGTGAGCGCGAGTGCACCGGTGCCTGCCAGCCCGATGGCGTGCCTATTCCAGTGGGCGGCCACACCCACGATCACGACCACTCCCCTGGGCACAGCCACGACCACGGTCACAGCCATCACCATCCGCCCTACCCCCACGCGGACCATCCCCTCGGTCCCACAACCCTGCGCCAGGGCGGCAGCAGCTGAGCCCTCTCGGTTTGGCGTGGCTCAGTCTTCTCAGCTCGCCGGAAGTCTCGCGAGACTCCGGCTCATCAGTTCTGCTGATTGGTTATCCCTTTCCCCAATTTTGCCGTCTTTTCCCCGGTTTATTAGGGTTTTTCCCCAGAACAGAGGCCTTTGAGCCAGTTCAGGCCTGGCAGTTGGGGAATAACTGCTTTTGTTCAGTCTGGCCTTGACAGCACCGGCAGCGGTCGCCCTCGCAGGCTTTGCAAAGCCTCGCTACGCCCTTGTGGAACCGCCGGCACAGGCAATCTCAGTTGAGAACGGTGTGGTTTCGCCCTGGCCTTCAGGCTTTGACTGACCTGGCAGCGATGTGGCCTACTGAGTCACCCCACCTCTTGTTTCGTAATGGCAGCCGAGCGCAGTCACCTCCGACGATGTATGGAGCAGCCCAGCTGCGCAGAAGGGTTAGTGGAGGCAGAAGCCGGCAGCATCAGCCTGGAGGCGGAGGTGCCAGAGGTGTTGTTCGATGGCATGCGCGAGTTCCTGCGCAGCCACCCCCAGTGGGATCAATACCGCTTGATTTCCTCAGCGCTGTCCAGCTTCCTGTTTCAGCACGGCTGCGCCGATCAGGGGGTGAGCCAGCATTACCTCAACGGCCTGTTCCTGCGCCCCTGAATTTTCAAATCTGGTGGCGGATAACAAAAAAAAGGCGGAGGGGCCAACCTCCGCCTGAGACTCCCTTGCCCGACCCTTTAGAGGTCGACTTTGCCATTGTGAGCAGGGTTGCTCAAGCCGGTTGTGGCGATAGACACCGGATCGCAACCGGGTTATGGGTCTCCTTGGCGCAACCTGGCGGCGGCGGCTTCGCAAGCGCGCCAGGTGATGGCCATTTCAGTGAGGGTTGGGCTCTGCCAGCCGGCCCGGGGCCAGCAGGCCCCATCGACTACCAGCACATTGGGGGCGCCCCAGCACTGGTTGAGGTGATTCACCACACCTGTCTCGGGCTGGCTTGCCATGCGGGCGCCGCCGAGTTCGTGGATGTAGTAGCCAGGTGGTGGCGCCTCGGGACTCACCGCCAGGCTGGTGCGGATCCAGGGCTCCAGCAGCGGCAGCACAAATAGCTCTTCGATGGGCCGGATCTGCCCCCCACCAGCTGCCACCACCGCCTCCATGCGCCGGTGCATGTGGGCCACCAGGCGCTGCTCGTTTGCACCCCAGCGGCAGTTGATGTGGGCGGTGGGTAGCCCCCAGGCATCGAGATGTTCGCCGTTCAAGGTCACCTGGTTGTCGGCGTTGGGTTGCACGTCGCCGTGACCGATCAGAAAACCCACCGCCTCGCCTCTGCGTCGCTGCAGCAGGGCGGGCGGATCAAAGCGCTGCAGGGCTGTCCAGAGGCCATAGCCGCCACTGAAATCAGCTTCGCTACCCGCATCCAGGTTGACCGTGTTGGGTATGAAGCAGCTACCGGCTCCAGAAAGTTCGCTGGGCCCATCAAGGGCCGGCACCCCGGGAATCGAAAAGAAGCGACTGCTGGAGATGTGATCCATCAGATAGCGCCCGAGGCTGCCGGATGGATCGATTAGTCCACCGCGTTGGTGGGCTTCGCTCGAGTGCAGCAGGATCCGCAGGGTTTCGATCGTTGAGGCGCAGAGCACCACCAAGGGCGCCTCAATGCGCTCGCGGGCTGCCGTTTTGCCATCTACCAGCACCACGCCCTGGGCCCGCTCGCCGTCGAGCAGTAGGTGGCTCACCACGGCGTTGCTGCGCACCTGGGTGCGCCCCGTTGCCAGGGCCCGTGCCAACGTGCGCCCCTGGCTGGCGGAGCGGGGCCAGCCCGCACCCCGGTGCAGGTTGAAGCCGCGCGAGTGGATCAGGGGCAAGCCAAGCTCGTTGCCGATGCGGCGCTGCAGGTGGCGCTCGCCTGGGGTGAAAGGCAGGGGCGCCTGGAAGTGGCCATCGGGCAGCTGGGGCAGGCCGTCGCAGGCTCCATGCACCTCCAGCAACTGCTCAAGGCGGGTGTAGTAAGGCGCTAGCTCGGCGCTGCCGATCGGCCAGCTTGCCCCCTGACCCTCGCGCTCAGCCGCACCAAATTCGTAGTCGGATAGGCGCAGGGTGATGCCTCCCCAGGTGAGGCTTTTGCCTCCCACCTGCCTGCCCCGGCTCCACAAAAACGGGGCGTCGTCTGGGGTGGAGTAGGGATTGAGCCGCTCATCGACGAACAGCTGGGGATTGTGTTTCCAGAAGCCCGGATGGTGGCGCTGCAGGCGTTGCTGGCCGCTGGCGATGCTGGCCACACGCCGGGCCGTATTAAGCGGTTCGCTGCCGAAGGCCTGGCGGGATGAGAGCTCGGGACCGGCCTCCAGCACCAGCACCCTCAGCCCCGCCTCGGCCAGCACCATGGCAGCCACACCGCCGGTAGCCCCGGAGCCCACCACGATGGCGTCGGGCTGGGTCACGCTGGCGGGGATGGCCATTTTCTGGGCAGTGATCGCTGGGGTAGCGCAGGTGAACGTTCAAACAACAAAGCCCCGACAGGAGACTGCCGGGGCTCTGGGAAGTGGTGGCGGGGGCGAGATTTGAACTCGCGACCTTCGGGTTATGAGCCCGACGAGCTACCAGACTGCTCTACCCCGCGTCGACCTCTTAACCATACCAGTCGAAGTGCCTAGTACCGGCGCTCAGTCGAAGCGCAGCTCGCCGATCACTTCCAGGCGCAGATGGGGGGCTGGGATCAAGAAGCGAGTGCGCAGCTCTTCGAGAGCTATCGGCGTTAGCCAGTCGAGCTGCTCGAGCAGGTGCAGGGCTACGGCTTGCTTGGCTCGGGCGGAGCCGTCTTCCACCTTGATCGCTACCCCCATGCCTTCGCCGACGCGGCTGAGGCACTGGATGCCTTCAGCTCCGCCCTTGCTCACCACTTGACCGTGGCCGCCGCGCATCAGTTCGGTGTCAAAGCGCCCCTCCCCTGCCACCAGTTCCGGGTGGGCCAGCATCGCCCGGCTGAGGCGCTCCAGGTCGGCCTGGCTGCCGGCGCCCAGGTGGGCGTAGAGCAGGGCCATCTGGGCCAGTTGCAGCTGCAGGGTGGGGGCGCCGCAGTCGTCGCGGGCGGTGAGTAGCTCGGCGGCGGGCAGGGCGAGCAAATCGCCTACGCGCTTAAGCACCTCCTGCTGGAGAGGATGCTCTTTTTGTAGATAGCTCTCGGTACTCCAGTTCAGTTGCCGGCAGGTGGCCAGGAAGGCGGCGTGCTTCCCGGAACAGTTGTGCTCCAGGGGGCTTTTGCCGCAGTCGGGCACGGGGCATTGCAGCTGCTCGGCCTCGATTTCAGCGCCCCAAAGCAGCTTGAAGGCCTCGCGGGCGTGCATGGCCGTGCCGGTGTGGCTAGCGCAGGCGATCGCCAGGCCCCGCTCGCCGCAATTGCAATGGTCGGCGGCGCCACTGCTCACAAAAACCGTGGCCTGAAAGGGCTTTAGGGCAGAGCGCACAAAGCTCAGCTGCTGGGGATCGCCGGCCCGCATCAATACGCGGCCGCGGCCGTCGCAAACCACCGCATGCACCCGGTGGCGCGATTCGACGATGCCGTTGCGCAGCAGCCGCACCTCCAGGGGAGGGACGCCCCCGCGGGCGGTGCCACCGAAACTGGAGGACAGGGTCACAAGAGCCCAGGAGCTGATCTAAAGAGCCTGACAGAGGCTGGCCCCCACCAGGGCCAGGATTACCGCCAAGGCTGCGCCCTGTTGCAGCCGCCGCAGCACCGGTTGCACCTGGTGCTGGGCCACTAGCAGGTCCTGCTGGCGCCAGGCCAGGGGCTTTTCCCACACTTGTCCGTCATACCAACCCGATTCCTCGTATTCGACCCGCTCGGAGACCAGGCGGCGGTGCACGTAGTTCCATCCGAGCCACTGGCGCACGAGCAGCAGCATCGGCAACGCCACTGCAGCCACCATGCCCGCCAGCACCAGCTGGGCCGGGTGGTGGCGCAACACCCAGCTGCCGCTTGCCACCAGGATGGAAACGGGCAGCAGCAATAGCCAGCTAGTAGCCAAGGGGCGCAACAGACCTGGCAGGTCGTGGGACGGCCAAACGAAAAACCAGGAGGCCAGCAACTGCTCGTATTCCTGCAGGGGCCGTTGCTCGGGCGGCACCGGGCACGGCATGGCGTTCAGGGAGAAACTGCTGGAATTGAGCTTACGAAGCGCACCTGTTCGCCGTGGCCCCAGAAGGATTCGAGGTCGTAGTAGGTGCGCTCGCTGGGGGTGAGCACGTGCACGATCACTTCGCCGTAATCGAGCAGCATCCAGCGGCCCTCCTTCTGGCCTTCGCGCCGTAGGGGTAGCCGGCCGGTGCTTTCCTCGATCTGATCCTCAGCCGAGCGGGCGATGGCCCGCACCTGCACATCGGAGAGGCCGCTGCAGATCACAAACCAATCGGCCAACGACGACACCTCGTCAACGCGGATCAGGCGAATATCCACGGCCTTGCGGTCGTCACAGGCTTCTGCCGCCAGCTTGGCCAGCTGCTCGCTGTCGAGCTCCTGGTGGGTCGTGGTCCTGCCAGCGGGGGAATCAGCCATAGACGTTCTCACTGGTGACGGATTGACGCGAGCCCTGTTGCTGGGCCATTTCGGCCCTGGCCTTGCCGGCACTCTTGCGCAGTGCCTCGAGCCGGTCTTCGTAGAAGGCGCGCTTCTTTTTCTTGCGGGTCTGCTCCACCAGCTCCTTGAGGGCGCCGCCCAAACTCTTGTAGGCATTGGGCAGGGTGTAACCGAAGCGGGTGGCCAGGTCGATGGCCCGCTCATCGGCGGCGATGGCGTCCTGCAACCGCTTTTCGGAGTTGTTTTTGAGATAGAGGCGGTAGCCGGCAAAGCCAGATAGGCCCAGGGCCATCACCAGGAGGAGGCCGTCCTGCACCCACAGCTCACCGATGGCTCCACCCAGGCCGATCGCCAGGGCCGCCATTTCCCAGCCGTCGCGGGGTACCGCATCGTTCTGGACGCGGCCCACCTCGTGCCAAAACAGCAGGTTGCGATGGTCTATCGCCAGCCCGTCCCAGCTTTCCAGGTCGACCTGAATTTCGACTTCATCGCGACCGATCTCCTCGATGGTGATCAGGGGCGGTTCTACCGAGGCCGCCGCTTCAACAAACACCCAGCTCTGTAATTCAGGGGGCAGCAGCCCTTTCAGGCGCTGGAGCTCACTCATCTAGGGCTTCCGCGTTATCAATCACGTTAGCGATTCCAGCCCCAGCTGCTGCCAGGGGGGCGTGAGAGGCTAGGCAGGTTTGGCTTGCCCACCCCCTATGCCCCGCCGCACGGACCTCAGGCGCATCCTGCTGCTGGGCTCGGGGCCGATCGTGATCGGCCAGGCCTGCGAATTCGATTATTCCGGCACCCAGGCTTGTAAAGCGCTGCGGGCAGAAGGTTTCGAAGTGGTGTTGGTGAATTCCAACCCGGCCTCGATCATGACCGATCCGGACATGGCGGATCGCACCTACATCGAGCCACTTACGCCCGAGGTGGTGGCCCGGGTGATTGAGATCGAGCAGCCCGATGCCCTGCTGCCCACGATGGGCGGCCAGACCGCTCTCAATCTGGCGGTAGCCCTGGCTGAAAACGGCACCCTGGAAAAGCACGGGGTGGAGCTGATCGGAGCCAACTTGCAGGCGATCCGCAAGGCGGAAGACCGGCTGCTCTTTAAGGAGGCGATGGAGCGGATCGGCGTCGCGGTGTGTCCCTCCGGCATCGCCAACACCCTGGAGGAGGCGGAGCGGGTGGGCGAGGTCATCGGCAGCTATCCCCGCATCATCCGGCCGGCCTTCACCCTCGGTGGCAGCGGCGGTGGCATCGCCTACAACCCCGAGGAGTTCCGCGCCTTCTGCAAAAGCGGCCTGGAGGCGAGCCCCGTCTCCCAGATCCTGGTGGAGCAGTCGCTGCTGGGCTGGAAGGAATTCGAGCTGGAAGTGATGCGCGATAGCGCCGACAACGTGGTGATCGTTTGCAGCATCGAAAACCTCGATCCGATGGGGGTACATACCGGTGATTCGATCACCGTTGCACCGGCCCAAACCCTCACCGACCGCGAATACCAGCGACTGCGCGACCAGTCGATCGCGATCATCCGCGAGATCGGCGTCGATACGGGCGGCAGCAATATTCAATTTGCGATCAACCCCGCCAACGGCGATGTGGTGGTGATTGAGATGAACCCGCGCGTATCGCGCAGCTCGGCGCTGGCTTCCAAGGCCACAGGCTTTCCAATCGCCAAGATCGCCGCCCGTCTGGCGGTGGGTTACACCCTCGACGAAATCGTCAACGACATCACCGGTGCCACTCCGGCCTGCTTCGAGCCCACGATTGATTACGTGGTCACGAAGATTCCCCGCTTCGCCTTTGAGAAGTTCCGCGGTAGCCCGGCGGTGCTCACCACCTCGATGAAGTCGGTGGGGGAGGCGATGGCGATCGGTCGCTGCTTTGAGGAGTCGTTCCAAAAGGCGTTGCGCTCCCTGGAAACGGGCCATGCTGGCTGGGGCTGCGACCGCCCAGATGCCGCAAGTGATCCCACGCTTGCCACCGATCCCACCGCCCTGGAGCGGGCCCTGCGCACAGCCACGCCTGAGCGGATTTTCGCCGTGCGCGAGGCGATGCTCGTCGGCCGCAGCGACGACGAGATCCACCAGCTCAGCGCCATCGATCCCTGGTTTTTGGCCAAGCTGCGCTGCATTCTCGAGGCTGAGCAGCGGCTGCTGCGGGGCCGCCAGCTCGAGCAACTGGATGCCGCCGCCCTGCTGGAGCTCAAACAGCTGGGCTTCTCAGATCGCCAGATCGCCTGGGCCACTGGCAGCGATGAACTCACGGTGCGGCGCCACCGTCAGGGGCTGGGCATCAATGCCGTGTTCAAAACCGTCGATACCTGTGCGGCGGAGTTCGCCTCCAGCACGCCGTATCACTACTCCACCTACGAGCGGCCGCTGGAGCGGCTCAATGCGGCCGGTGAGCTGGAGATCGTGCCGCCCGAAAACGAGGTGCAGCCGGAGAGCCGCCGCAAGGTGATGATCCTGGGGGGCGGGCCAAACCGCATCGGCCAGGGCATCGAATTCGACTATTGCTGCGTGCACGCCTCCTTCGCCCTGCAGGCCGAGGGCTTCGCCACCGTGATGGTGAACAGCAACCCGGAGACGGTGTCAACGGATTACGACACCTCTGATCGGCTTTATTTCGAACCCCTCACCCTAGAAGACGTGCTCAACGTGATTGAGGTGGAGCATCCCGAGGGGGTGATCGTGCAGTTCGGCGGCCAGACACCTCTCAAGCTGGCGATCCCGCTGCTGCGCTGGCTGGCTTCGCCCGAGGGGTTGGCGACCGGCAGCCGCATCTGGGGCACCTCGCCTGAGTCGATTGATGCGGCGGAAGACCGGGAGCAGTTTGAGGCGATCCTGCGCCGGCTGGAGATCCGCCAGCCCCGCAATGGCTTGGCCCGCAGTGAGGCCGAGGCCCGGGCCATCGCTGCGCGCGTGGGCTATCCAGTGGTTGTGCGCCCCAGCTACGTGCTGGGCGGGCGCGCCATGGAGGTCGTCTACGACGAAGTCGAGCTCAACCGCTACATGGTGGAAGCGGTGCAGGTGGAGCCCGACCACCCAGTGCTGATCGACCAATACCTCGATAACGCCATCGAAGTGGATGTGGATGCCCTTTGCGATCGGGAGGGGGAAGTGGTGATCGGCGGTGTAATGGAGCACATCGAGCCGGCGGGCATCCACTCGGGCGATTCGGCCTGCTGGCTGCCGTCGGTGAGCCTGAGCGAGGCAGCCCTGGCCACGATCCGCGAGTGGAGCCGGGCCCTGGCCCTGGCCCTTGGGGTGCGCGGCCTGATCAACCTGCAGTTCGCCGTGCAAATCGACCCTGAGCAGGGCGAGCGGGTGTTCATCATCGAGGCCAATCCCCGTGCTTCCCGCACGGTGCCGTTTGTGGCCAAGGCCACCGGCGTGCCCCTGGCCAAGGTGGCCAGCCAGCTGATGGCCGGCCGCACCCTGGCGGAGCTGGGGCTCACGGCCGAGCCCATCCCGCCTCTGCAAACCGTCAAGGAGGCGGTGCTGCCGTTCAAGCGCTTCCCGGGTTCCGACACGTTGCTGGGCCCTGAAATGCGCAGCACTGGCGAGGTGATGGGCATCGCCAGCAGCGCCGGCATGGCCTATGCCAAGGCCGAGTTGGCCGCAGGCGAGGCCCTGCCCACCAGCGGCACGGTGTTTCTCTCCACCCACGACCGCGACAAGCAGGCCCTGCTGCCGGTGGCGGAGCGGCTGGTGGGGCTGGGCTTTGATTTGATCGCCACCGGCGGCACCGCCGAGGCCCTGCGAGCCGCTGGCCTGCAGGTGGAATCAATCCTCAAGGTGCATGAGGGCCGTCCCAACATCGAGGACGCGATCCGCTCGGCCCGCATTCAGCTGATCATCAACACCCCGATCGGCCGCCAGGCTGCCCACGACGACAAATATCTGCGCCGGGCCGCCCTCGACTACGCCGTGCCTACGGTGACAACCCTGGCCGGGGCCCGGGCCGCTGTCGAGGCGATCACGGCGTTGCAGCAGCAGAAGATTGAGGTGAATGCCCTGCAGGACATCCACCCCGGACTCACTCGTTAGGGTTAGGGACCCGATAGATCCCGCCTTGACAGCCAGCACCCAAGTCAGCAACCAGATAACCTCAGGCAGCGATTGCACGGCTGCTTTCCGGGCCGCCTATGAAAATCGCTACACCTGGGAGCCGGATTTCGGTGGCTATCAGGGCCGCTGCATCTGGGAGCAAGCCGGTGATGCGGGTGAAGACGGAAAGCGCGTAGAGGGCACCTTCGTGGTGGGCGCCGACCTCAAGGCCACGGTGGCTGGCGTCGCTGATGAGGAGATTCACAAGGCCCTGGCTTCCCAACTGTGGGAGGTGGCAATCCACCGGGTGCGCCGCAGCTTCGAGCAAACCCATGGCGCCAACACCTTCACCGCTGGCGACACCGATGCCGTGGGCACCGAGGTGATCGTGGGTGGCAAGAACACCGGTGACCGTTACCGGATCCAGAACGACGTGGTGACGATGGTGCACCGCCACATCCACGGCACCGTGGTGACGATCTTCACCGAGAGCACAACAGACACCGGCAGCGGCTACCTGAGCCGCAGCTACACCAGCCAGTACAGCGACCCCGCCAGCGGCGAAGCTAAGGGTGGCACCAGCCGCTTCACCGACACCTTTGTGCCGCTGACCGAGGCTGGCCCCTGGGTGCTGAGCGAGCGGGTGGTTGAGACCGAGGCCCATGGCGAAACTCCTGCCGGCCGCCAGGTGTTTCGTTTCGAGGATCTTGCCCCCTTGGCTTAAGCCAATAGGCCGCTGCTAGGCACAATGCAGCCATGTTTTCTCTTTGGATTGGTGCCTACGATCAGGGCTTGGCCTATGCCGGCCTGGCCCTGGGCACCTACCTGACGCTGCGCGTCCTCAACTTCCCAGACCTCACGGTGGATGGCTCCTTTGCCCTGGGAGGTGGCACCGCTGCGGTGTTGATCAGCCAGGGTGCCCCGGTGCCGGTGGCCTTGGGGCTGGCGATCTTGTTTGGCTGCCTGGCTGGCATGGTTACCGGCCTGATCCACACCCGGCTGGGTGTGAATGATCTGTTTGCAGGCATCCTCACCACCACGGGCCTTTATTCGATCACCCTGCGGCTGATGGGGCGCTCGAACATCCCCCTGTCTGAAACCCCAGCTGGAATTCTGGCCCTCCCCGATCTGGGCCTTGGCCTGGATGGTCAATGGGCCGTGGGATTAACCCTGGCGACCGTTGGGATGATCCTGCTGATCTCCTTCCTGATGGCCACAGATTTCGGCTTGTCTTTGCGCGCCTTGGGCAACAACCCCACCATGGCCCGCGCCAACGGCATCAACCAGCGCCGCGGGCTCACGGTGGGTATCGCCGCTGCTAATGGTCTGGTGGCACTGGCCGGGGCGCTGGTTGCCACCTATCAGGGCTTTGCCGATGTGACCATGGGCATCGGCTCGTTGATCCTGGGACTAGGCATGGTGATCATTGGCGAAGCCGTGCTGCGGCCGCGCTCGCTGCCCCGGGCCCTGTTGGCGGTGGCGGTGGGGGCGATTTTGTTCCGCACCATGATCGCCATCGCCCTGCAGTTGGGCCTCGAACCGGTTGATCTCAAGCTGGCAACGGCCTTGCTGCTGCTGATCGCCCTGGCCTTCGGACGGCTGCGCATACCGGGTCTTTCGGCAGACCAGGGGAGGCAGGAGCGATGAGTTCCGCCCCTCATCTCAGCCCCCCTCATCTCAGCGCCCCTGGTCTCAGCGTTGAGGAGCTCAGCTGGGGCCATCCCCTGCCTGGATCGGGCTGGCGGCAATTGTTCAGCGGTTTCTCGCTGAGCTGCCCCCCCGGCCAGTTTCTGGTGGTGATTGGCAGCAACGGCTCCGGCAAGAGCACCCTGCTCAATCTGGTGGCTGGCACCCTGCGCCACGGCGCTGGCCGTATCCACCTGGGGGGTCGCCCCCTGCACCGCCTGCGAGATCACCAGCGGGCTCGCTGGATCGGCCGGGTGATGCAAAACCCTCTGGAGGGAACTTGTCCGGGGCTGACCGTGGCTGAAAATCTGCGGCTGGCGGAGCGGCGCAACAGGCCAGCCAGGTTTGCAGCAGGTTTTTTGATTAGTGCCTTTGGTGGCATCCATCCCAATGGCGGCGACCGCAGGCGCTACCGCGAGCTGCTGGGCGAGCTGGGCTTGCCCCTGGCCGACCGCCTCGATGAACCGGTGGGTCAGCTTTCCGGCGGCCAGCGTCAGACCCTCAGCCTGGTGATGGCAACCCTGGGTTCACCGGATCTGCTGCTGCTTGATGAGCACACCGCTGCCCTTGACCCCCGGGCCGAAGCAACGGTGATGGCGCTCACCGACAGGTTGGTTCGTCAGCTGGGCACTACCGCCCTGATGGTGACCCACAGCCTCGAGCAGGCCCTGAGCCACGGCGACAGGTTGGTGATGCTCCATGAGGGTGGCTTGATCGGCGACTGGAATGCTGCCGAGCGTGAATATCTCGAACCGGCCGCGTTGCGGGCGATGTATGGAGCAGCCATAGTTGCGCCGCAGTCTTCCAGTGCCGCAGATGGGTCTTCAGCGTCGTGAATTTCTAACCCTGGCAGGGGCCGGCGCCGTGAGCACGGTGGTGCTCTCCGCCTGCGGCAAGCTCGGCGGTGGCACCAAGGTTAAAGGCCCCACCATCGGCATGCTGCAGATGGTGGAAGCCCCGCCTCCAACCAACACCCGCAAAGGCTTTGAAGCGGCCCTGGCAGAAGCTGGCTACATCCCTGGCAAAAACGTCAACTTCATCCAGAAGGATGCCGCCGGCGAGCTGCCCAACACCACCTTGGTGATGAAGCAGTTTGTGGGCGACCAGGTGGACATGATCCTGGCGGTTGGCACCCCGCCCCTGCAGGCCGCCATGAAGGTGGCCCCAGCAACCACTCCTGTGCTGTTCTGCTATTGCTCCAATCCCTGGGGTGCCGGCGCGGGCACGCCCCCGGGTGCCGTGGGTCAGCACAAGCCAAATGTGGTCGGCACGATCGGCACCAACCCGGTGGGCAAGGAGCTCGATTTGGCACGCCAAATCAACCCTGAGCTCAAGACCGTGGGCCTGATCTTCAACCCCGGCGAGCCCAACTCCGAATATGAAGCCAAGGTGCTCAAGGAGGAGGCAGCCAAACGCAACATCACCGTTGTGGAGCAGTCGGTGGCCAACTCCGGTGAAGTGCTGCAAGCCGCCCAAGTGCTGGCCGACAAGAAGGTGGAGGCCTTCGTGAAGATCGGCGATTACGCCACGATTCAGGGCTTCGGCTCGATCGCCAAGGTGGGCCTAGAGAAGAAGATTCCCGTGTATTCGGTGGATGCCGACGACATCAAGCTGCCCGGCTGCCTTGCCACGATCGGCTGGGCCTACTTCGATGACGGCTACGCAGCCGGCAAGCTGGCGGTGCGGGTATTGAAGGGAGAATCGCCGGCCAAGATGGCCTTCGAGCCTCTCACCAAAACGGAGTTGATGGTGAACAAGGCCACCGCCGCAGCGATCGGGGTAACCCTGCCTGAGGAGCTGATCAAGGCAGCCCAGAAGGTGGTGAGCTAGAGCCCACCCCCATCGCATCACCCCCTTTCAAGGCAGGGGGGTGATGTTTTGCAGCTTGTCGTTGAGCTGGCTTGCCATAGCTTGGCGGCCAACTGCAAGCACTTTCAGGGTGTCTTCATGCATGCGCAGCTGGGCATCAGCTACTTGCATGCCACGCACCAGCTCCTTCATCTCATCCGGCAAGCCGTTGAGGTCGTAGCGCTTGCCCTCAAAGGTGAGCACGGGCGGCTGGTTGTCGGATTGCTGGGCGACGTTGTCCACGAGTGGCAAAAAATCTTCAGCCCTCAGGATACGGGTGGCAGGCCACCCGGTCGCTTGAAGAAAAACATCAGCAGCGGGCCCACCTGGGCTGCTTCCACCATCTCCCAGTTTTCCTTGCCGAGGGCATTGAGAAAAAACTGCAGCTGTTCAGCTGGGTGGCGTGGTTTGGTGGCTGCGGCGTCGTATTGCTGCGGGAATTCCTTCTTAAGAAACTCCGGGCTCAGGGCGCCGCCAAGCCGCTCACTATCTGCCTTGGGTGAGGGAGGACCCGGCGGATTGCCGCTCTCCACGTTGATGTGGATCACCCGGTATTCCCAAGACATCAGGCTTGCAGATGAATGAATTGGCGCTCGCAGAGCTCGCGGTAGCGGCCCCCCTGCGCCATCAGCTCATTGTGACTGCCCTGTTCGACGATGCGACCGCCATCGAGTACCAGGATTCTGTCTGCACCCTGCACGGTGGCTAGCCGGTGGGCAATCACCAGCACGGTGCGGCCCGCCATCGCCTGCTCCAAGCCCCGCTGCACCGCCTCCTCCGCTTCGGCATCGAGGGCGCTGGTGGCTTCATCCAGCAGCAGCACCGCCGGGTTGCCGAGCACGGCGCGGGCAATGGCCAGCCGTTGCAGCTGGCCGCCAGAGAAGTTGCTGCCCCGCTCTTCGATGCGGCTGGCGTAGCCCTGGGGCAGGGCCTCGATGAAGCCGGCGGCGTTGGCGAGGCTGGCGGCTTGGCTGATGGCAGCCTCGCTGGCGGGCCGGCCGAAGGCAATCGCTTCGGCCACCGTGCCAGAAAACACACTGCTCTGCTGGGGCACCAGGGCTACGGCGCGGCGCAGCTCCCGCGCCCGCAGATCGGCTAGGTCGTGGCCATCCAGCAGCACCCGGCCCTGCTGGGCGGTGTTGAAGCGCAGCAGCAGGGAAAACAGGGTGCTTTTTCCGGCGCCGGAGGGGCCCACCAGGGCCACTACCTGGCCAGGCCGCACCTGCAGATCCAGGTCGTGCAGCACCGGTTGGGCGGGGTTGTAGCCGAAGCGCACCTGCTCGAGCACCAGCTCGCCGCGCACGCTGCCAAGCGGCTGGGCCGAGGGCCGGTCTGGAGCCTCCACCGGTTCCGCCTCGATCGCCCGCAGTCGCCGCAGCGAGGCCTGGCCCTGCTGAAACTCGTTGAAGTTGGTGGTGAGGTGGGAGATCGGGTCGATCAGCATCAGCAGGGCCGCCACGTAGCTGCTGAAGCCCTGGCTGTTGAGGCCGCCGGCCTGAATCCGGGCGGCGCCGAGCAGCAGCACGGTGAGGATGCCGGCTGCTTCCAGAAAGCCCACCACCGGGTGCTGCAGGGCAAGCAGTTTGAGGGTGCGGTAGCGGGCCCGACGGTGCAGGTCGATTTCGGTGTCGAAGCGCTGCTGCAGCCACGGTTCGGCCGCGAAGGCCCGCACTAAAGGCAGCCCACCGATCGCTTCGCCCAGCAGGCCCGCCAGCTCGCTCACCTGCTTTTGACTGCGTTCGGCGGCTGTCATTACCCGGGCGCCAAAGCTGCTTACCAGCAGCACCACCACTGGCGCCAGCAGCAGGGTGGCCAGGGCTAAGGGCCAATCGAGCCACACCATGTAGCCGAGCACCACCACAAGCTGCAGGGCGCTGGGGGTGGTGTCTTGAATGGTTTTGTAGATCACCTCGCCCACCCGGTCGGCGTCTTCGGTGAGGCGATAGGTGAGGTCGCCGGCTGAGAGCTTCTCGAGAGCGCCGAATTCCAGCCGTTGCAGGCGGGCAAATAGGCCACGCCGCAACTCCTGACTAACCCGCAGGGCGGGCCCTGCCAGCAGGGTGTCCTGGCCGAACTGGGCCGCCTTTTGAACCAAAAACAGTCCCAGGGCCGCGGCGATAGTGCGCAGCACCACTGGGAAGTTGCCAGCGCCGATGGCTGGAATCAGCTGGCCCGCCAGCCAGGCGAGCAGCGGCCAGCAGGCCACATAGATCACCATGCACAGCCCACCTGCCAGCAGGCGCCGGCGGTGGGGTTTCAGCAGCGGCCAGAGGTGTCGAAACCCGGCCGGCGAGGGTGCAAGCATGCGGTCACGCTATCGCTGCTCCCCCAATCCGCCCCTTGAAACTCGATCAATTCCTCAAATACCAAGGCCTGGCGGGCACCGGCGGCGAAGCCAAGCTGCGCATTCAGCGCGGTGATGTGCGGGTGAATGGCGCCATCGAAACCCGTCGCGGTCGTCAGTTGGCCCCCGGTGATGCGGTCGACATCGACGGCCGCGAGCTGCTGTTTATGGGGACCAGGCCGCCGGCCCATTAGGTTTTCCTGACAGTGCTGGAGAGGGCCGATGCGTAAGGCCGTGATCGCGGGTAATTGGAAGATGCACATGACCTGCGCTGAGACGCGGGTATTTGCGGCCACGTTTCGGCCCCTGATTGCCGACTCCCCAGACGATCGGGAGGTGGTGATCGCTCCGCCTTTCACCTCGATTCCCACCCTCTGCCGCCACCTGGAGGGTGCTGGTGTGAAGTTTGCTGGGCAAAACGTCCACTGGGAAGACCAGGGGGCCTACACGGGCATGATCTCGGCGCCGATGCTGCTGGAGCACGGGGTGAGTTACGCCATCGTTGGCCACAGTGAGCCGCGCAAGTACTACAGCGAAAGCGATGAGCAGATCAACCTGCGCGCCCGCAATGCCCAGCGCCATGGCTTGATCCCGATCTTGTGCGTGGGCGAAAGCCTCGACCAGCGGGAATCCAATGAAACCGAGCGGGTGATCCACCGCCAGATCGAACAGGGCCTTGAGGATGTGGATCCCACCCAGGTGGTGGTGGCCTACGAGCCGATCTGGGCGATTGGCACCGGCAAGACCTGCGCCGCTGAGGAGGCCAATCGCATCTGCGGCCTGATCCGGGGCTGGGTGGGTAACCCCGGCGTCACGGTGCAATACGGCGGGTCGGTGAACCCAGCCACCATCGACGACCTGATGGCCCAGAGCGACATCGACGGCGTCTTGGTGGGTGGGGCTTCCCTCGATCCGGTGAGCTTTGCCCGCATCGTCAACTACGGCCGCTGAGACTGGCTCCCTGAGACTGGCCCCCCGTGATCGATCAACCCCGTTTCGCCTGGGGCGAGCGCACCGCAGTGATGGGGGTGCTGAACCTCACCCCCGACTCCTTCAGCGACGGCGGCCGCCTCGCCAGCGTGGCGCACGCGGTGCGCGCCGCTGGGCGGATGCTGACCCAGGGGGCCGATGTGTTGGATCTCGGCGCCCAGAGCACCAGGCCCGGCGCCGAGGAGGTGGGGCCCACGCGGGAGCTTGAGCGGCTGCTGCCCGCTCTTACTGCTATTAGCGCTGCCCATCCAGGCGCCCTGCTCTCGATCGACACCTTCCATGCGGCGGTGGCTGAGGCGGCTTTGGCGGCGGGCGCCCACTGGATCAACGACGTCAGCGGCGGTCGGCGTGATCCGGCCTTGTTGCGCTTGGCGGCGTCTGCCGGCTGCCCACTGGTGTTGATGCACAGCCGTGGCGATAGCCGCAGCATGAACTCCCTTGCCCACTACGAGAATGTGGTGGCGGAGGTGCGGGCTGGCCTAATGGCGGCCACTGAAATGGCTCTGGCGGCGGGGGTGCGCCCGCTGCAGCTGATCTGGGATCCGGGGTTGGGCTTCGCTAAGGACACCGACCACAACCTGGATCTGCTCCGGGGCCTAGGCACCCTGGCGGTGGAAGGCTTTCCCCTACTGGTGGGGCCTTCGCGCAAGCGCTTCATCGGCGCGGTGTTGAACGAGCCCAGGCCCCGTGCCCGGCTGTGGGGCACGGCGGCGGTGTGCAGCCAGGCGATTGCCCAGGGGACCCGCATCCTGCGAGTGCACGACGTTGGGCCAATCGTGCAGGTTGCCCGGATGGCCGATGCGCTTCGGCCCGCTTAGCCGGCCTGGTAGTCGATCTGACCTTTCTCGTTGACTTTGGCCAGCGAGAAGAAGCGGGCCGTGGTGGTGGAGATGAAGCCCAGCTCGGCCAGCAGTTCGCCAACCCGGCCGCCCTTGCTGCGTTGCAGGTCGAGGGACTGATCAAGTTGCTCAGGGGTGATGCAGCCCATTTCCACCAGGCGCTCACCCAGCCGCTTCTCATTGAAGCCCTGCTCATCGAACAGGGCGGGGTTGAGTAAAAGATCCAACATCTGGGGCGGCACCTGCAGGTTGAGCCGTAGGAATTCGCCAAAGCGCTGGGTTTCAGCGAAGGGGCGGTAGTCCAATAGCAGCTGCTCCAGCTCTTCGATGTCGAGCACTCCGGCCTGCTCCAGCTTTCTGCCGAGGGTTTGGCGCTGAAAGCTGGTTTCGGTGCTGGCAGCGGCATTTAGATCGCCTTCCACCACCTGAGGTGCTTGGAAAGCCCCCTTCACCCAAGGGTCGCTGCCAAGGAAGCCAAACAGCTCGCGCGGGTTAAGGGTGAGGCTGCCGAGACTTTCTTCGATCAGCTCTTCAAGAAAGGCCACCTCCGTAGTGGGGCCAATTACCTGAAATGGCAGGCGGGCACTGTTGCCGTTGGCAACTAGCTCCAATTGGACTTGATCCGAACTCAAACGGAACCGGTACATAGCTCAGCTCTGAACTAATACTGCACGGCTTGCAGTAGTGGACTCAAAATTCAGCCTAGCTTTGATTTGCCAGTTTGCCTTGGTAAGGATAATTCCTTTCTGAGAACTTTCTGAGAATTCGTGGCCAGGCCAGCTTGACAGGCTTACCCTTGCAATAGCCGCAGAAGAGATTTGATAAGAACACTAGAGGTCAGAGAGCAGAGCCGATTTCCTTTGTATATCTTTACTCAGGCGGTAGGCCGGTTGGCCTCCAATATTCGAGGTGCCTGGAATACTAGCTTTGATCTGATCGAAGAGTTTGTTGGCCATCGCTTTTTCCAGTCGCTTCGCGATGTTGACTGGAGCAATTACCAGCTGGGTCCGATCTTGATCGCCTCGGTGTTAATTAATCTGCTGGAGCTGGCGTCCCCTCTTTATATCAATATCGTTTATACGTCCGTGCTGCCCAGTGGTGCGATGTCGAGCCTGGTGGTAATGACGGTGGTCGTGGTGCTGCTAATGGTGTTGGGCGGCTGGCTCAAGATCGTGCGGCTTGGTTTCACTGGAGGCGACGGAGCCCGGCTAGAGCATCAGCGGCGCCTTGAGGGGCTGGCCCACTTCTCCCAGATGCGCCTAAGCGATTACCTAAGCGTCTCGCCTGCCACCCACCTGGAGCGCCTCAACAGCATCAACCTGCTGCGCGATGAGAGTGCTCTGCAGTCTCTCACTACCGCGATAGACCTGGTTTTCTCTCTGTTGTTCGTGCTGGTGCTGTTCCTGATTGCAGGCAGCGTCGGCTTCGTCGCGGTGATTGCCATTGTGATTTATGTGCTGAGGGCCTTGGCATTCGCTCGCGAATACGAGGGGATCAGCAAGCAGCGAGACCGACTGGAGCTCGAGCGGCTTAGCTACCAAGAAAAGTTGATGGGTTCTATCGACTTGATCAAGTCGAACGGCTTGGGCCGTCAGTTTCGGGTGGGCAACGAACAGCGGCAGGAGGAGCTGGCCTGGCAGCGCATGGTCAACAACAACTTCAGCGGTAGATACCAGGCGTTTGGTTCGCTGATGAGCCAGCTCACATTTGCTGGCATTGTTACTTGGGGTGCCCTGCTGGTGATCCAGGGAAGGTTGCTGGTGGGTGCCCTGGCGGCAGCCCTGCTGCTGGCCGGCAAAATCCTCAGCCCTTGGCAGCAGGCCATGGGCTTGTGGAGCAGCTACCGCCGCCTGGCTCATTCCCGCGACGAATACGACGCACTGATGGCCACACCGGTGGAAGGGGAAGGCGGCGATAAAAAACTGGCCATGTCCACTGATGGCGCTCTCAGCCTTGCTCTCGATGGCCAGCCCCTGGCGGTGATTCCCAATGGTTCGGTGGCCCTGCTGGGCAATCAGCAGTTTGGCGCCAGCGCCCGCCACCTGTTTATGGCTCTGATTCAGATCGAGCCTGAGGCTCGTCTGCAGCTCAACGGTCTGCCGGTGGCCAGTTATCAACGCGAGGCCCTGCGCGCCTGCATTAGCCATGTAGACCCCGCGCGCCAGTTTTTTGAGGGGACCTTGCTGGAGAACATCACCAGCTATCAGCCGCGCCGCTACCAGCGCCGGGCCTTGTTCTGGACCTTCCTCACCGGCTTGGATACCAAGGTGAGGGGCTTGCCCCATGGATACGACACGGCAATGGGCACCTCGGTGCCTTCTGGGCTGTCGCGCGATGCCCAGCAGCTCTTCCAGGTGGTCACCGCCCTCGCTCGATCACCCCAGGTGCTGCTGTTGGATCTGAGCGATTGCTCTTATGGCAAGGAATTCATCGACGGCCTGCAGCGAATTTTGAGCCGCACCAAAGGCCGCACGACTGTGCTGATCAGCGGCGCCGGAAGGGTGCTCAGTTCGTTGAGTGATCAGCAAATCGATATGCCGGCCAAGGGCCGGGAGGTGTTCGCATGACTATTTCTGCATCCCGCTCAACGTTGCTGCGCGATCTAACGCTCAGTTCAGAAGCGCCGATGGCCTTCTGCATAAGGCTGCTACTTCAGCAGATGCTCTGGGCAGGCCGTTCCGATGAGCTGTTTGAGCTCTTCGGCAACGACCCTCGCCACATGGACCTGGTCGATGCACGCAACTTGCTGCTGCGGCTCGGTTACAGCAGCCGTCTGGAAGGTCTCGAGAGTTGGAGCCAGCTCAACCCCCAGCTGCTGCCAGCCTTGTATGTGTCTCCAGACAACGTGCCCTACGTGCTGTCGATCACCACTAAGGGGGATCTTGTAGCCGGCAACGTCAATGGTCGCGTCGAACTTCATACCGTGCCGGCCGGTGGCAGGTTGATGTTTCTGCAGGACAAAGGCAGCACCGAGCAGGTGACCCTTCTTCAGCAGATTCTTTACCGCTTCACCAATCGCATAGCAGTGCTCTACGGCATCAGCTTCGCCTTGGCGCTGCTGGCGATGACACTGCCCTTTTACCTCCGGGCTATCTACAACGTTTCAATCCCGAGCACCAGTGTGCTCTCCACCTTCTGGATCTTTCTGGGGGTCGTGCTGCTATTCGTGCTCGATTGGATCCTGCGCCAGTGGCGCACCAACCTGCTCTCCCAGCTCTCGGGCCGGCTCGATGCTCTGCTGGGGGTGAATCTGGTGGAGAAGCTGTTTGGTCTCGACTACCGCCAGATCGAGACCCTTGGCCAGCACGGCCTCACCAACCGGCAGCGCAACCTTGACGGCCTGCTGGCCTATTTGCAGGGCCCCCTGGCGCTGGCCTGCCTGGATTTTCCCTTTGTGGTGATCTACTTAGGTGCCATTGCAATGATTGCAGGACCGCTGGTGTTTGTGCCTCTGGTGTTGATGCTGCTCAGTGGTCTGCTGGTGTGGTTGCTGTCTCGCTACTACACCGGTGCCTCCGAGATCAATCTGGCCACGGGCATCGGCATCACCCAGGCCCAGCAGGAGCTGGTGAATCGTTTCCTTGAAGTGAAGCTGGCCAATGTCGAATGGGTGTGGCTTCAGCGGCTGCGAGGGCTGTCGGCCCAGAGCACCAGCAGTGGCCTCACGATCAACCGTCAAGTGGGCCGGTTGCAAGTAATCGTTAGCACCACCTCCCAACTGGCAAGCGTGCTCACCCTGGCTATCGGTGTGTGGTTGGCCTATTCGAGTGGTCAGGGCCCGGCGGCCATGGGCAACTTGATTGCCGCCATGTTCTTCGTTTTTAGGGTATTTACACCGTTTCAACAGTTGATGAATGCCTTGCTGCGCTTCGATTCGATGCGTAAGCAGTATGGCCAGCTCGATCAGTTCTTCAGACTGCGCAGCAGCACGAGAACTGCCGGTGCCTTGGTGAGTGCGCCGCGTATGCGGGGTTCGATCTTGCTGGATTCAGCGGCCTGCCGGCTTGGCGGCGAGGCTGCCCTAGCGATCACCCGGGTGTCGCTTTCGGTGGCACCCGGCGAACTGTTGGCGATCACCGGCAATGCCGGTTGCGGCAAGAGCACGGTGCTGAGGGTTGTCGACCAGCTTTACCCGCTGGTGAGCGGCACCCTGCTATTTGACGGTAAGGACTACCGCCAGTTCAGCGCCGAAGCAATACAGCGCAACATCGCATACCTGATGCCCCAGAGCGAGCTGTTGCCCGGCACCATTTGGAGCAACCTCACGGCCATGAATCCTGACGTCACTGTGGACGGGGTTCGGCAGATCTGCACCAGCCTGGGCCTGCTCGATTTTCTCGATGGCCTACCGGAAGGCTTCGACACGCCGCTCACCGATGAGATTGCCTATCAGCTGCCCAATGGGGTGCGCCGGCTTATGGCTTTAGCCCAGGCGTTGATCAAGGACACGCCAATTTTGTTGATAGACGACATCAGTCAGGGCTTGGCTCCTGATCAGTTCCAGGCGGTATTGGACGCTCTTCCGTCTATGCGGCGCTGCACCTTTAGTGGCCAGGATCGCAGCGTGATTATGGCAACAGACAACAAGATGCTGCTGGAGAAGGCCGATCGTCTCTGCATTCTTGATAAAGGCGTCACCTCTTTCCAGGGCACGGCTGAGGAGCTGCGAGCGCGTATGCAAAAGACAACAGCCTGATTCCCCTTTTTTGGTCTAACACCCCCCTTAACCGCCATGACTTCCATACCCGCCAACGGCCACAACTCCATTTCTGGCAGCGCCCTGTCTGATCCCTCTTCCCTTGCCTTACCGCCCGCTGGCGGCCTGCTATCTCGGCTGCCCGGCATGGATAGCCCTGATGCGATCACGCTGGTTGGTCGCAGCCGGCTCAGTCAGGCCCTGGAGCTGGAGGAAAAACCAGACAACCGCTACCTACGACTCAGCCTTTACGTGCTTGGAGCAGCGGCCTTGATCTTCTTCCCTTGGGCGGCGCTAACCCCCATCACCCAGGTGGTGAATGCCTCCGGTGAGGTGATTCCCGAAGGTGAAGTGAATGTGGTGCAGCACCTTGAAGGCGGCATTGTGTCGCGGGTTGATGTGAGCGACGGTGACGAGGTGCGCGTGGGCGAGGTGATGTTGGAGCTGCGCCCCAATCTGGTGGAAAGCGAATACCGCGCCACTGAGCAACAGCTCAAAAACCTGCTGCTGCAGCAACAGCAGCTGCAGGCTGCGATCCGTGGTGAGCGGGTGCTGCCTCCCACTGAGGGCATCAAGGAGGGCAACAAGGTGAGCCAGGCCCAGGTGGACCTGCTCAATAGCCGCATGGACAACCGGAACGACCAGATCAAGGCAGCCCAGGCTGTGGTGGCGGAGAAGCGGGCTGAGATCACAGGCCTTAACAACCAGATCGCTCTGTATTTGAAGCAGCGGGCGATGTGGGCTGGTTTGGTTGCTTCTGGCGCCGCTTCCCGGCTCAATCTGCTCGACATCGATACCAAGCTGGCGGAGATGCGTGGTGCGCGTAATGAGTCGCTGAAGTCTCTCTCCCAGGCGGAGGCAAATCTAAATGGAGTTCAATCTGGTTTGGTCTTTGAGCAGAACTCTCAGGTTGCTCAGTTGGTGAATGAGGAGGCTGTAGTGGCTGAAAACATTAAGAAGACTCGTAACCAGCTTGAGCGCACCAAAATCACGGCTCCAGTGAATGGGGTGGTGAGCGATCTGCGCTTTAAGGCCCCTGGTGGCGTGGTCGGTCCTGGTGCTGTGGTGCTGTCGGTGGTGCCGAACAGCACTCAGAGGCTGGTGGAGGTGCGGGTTCCGTCTGGTGACATCGGCTTTGTGAAGCCAGGCCAAAAGGTGGATGTAAAACTACAGCCCTTTGATTCCACTATTTATGGCTCGGTCCCCGGTCGGGTGCTGAGCATTGGTGGTAATTCAGTACAAGACCCCGACGACCGCAAGTACTACTACAATGCTCGTATCCAGCTTGACCGCCAGTTTGTAGATGTGGCCAATCGTAAATACCCAATTGCTGTTGGCATGCCACTTGTGGCCGACATCAAGGGTCCCCAGCGCAGCGTACTGCGCTACATCTTCCAGCCATTCACCCGTACCCTTGATTCAGCACTGCGTGAATCGCGCTGATACTTGGCTTTCTCTTTTTGGTTCTTAAGGTCACCATGGGTGGCCTTTTTTGTATGTTTTATAAGAATTGACTACGGCGGCTTTGGCTGCTCTGAACTCGCTCAACAGTGTTTGTGTTCCCAAAATAGCGTCCTAATTTGCTTCGATTTGTAATAAACCCTGATTGGGCAAACTTCTCAGCCACCTCTCAGAAACCCCAAACTGCCTCTACTGCAGTCATTTCCAGGTTTATTGGATCCTCTGCTAAGCCCAGCCCCCCCTAGTGATCTGCCAATGGGCGGTTTTCCCCTTGATTAGCTGAATTGATTTGCATAGTTTGGATACAGACGAATGTATCGAGACCATGGCGGAAGATCTAATCACCATGCTCACAGACGGCGCCCAAGCAGCCGAAGATGAGAGCCGTCTGGCAGGCAACATGCAGGACGCCGCGGTGGTAGATACCGCCGGCAGCATGGACAATCCCGGTGGCAGCACCCCAACGGGCGGAGCTACCGACAACACGATCACCGAGCAGGCCCCGGAGAGCCAGCCCCCTGCTGTAGGAGTGACTCAAGATATTCCTGAGCCCGAAACCGACGTCGGCGGTGGTAGTGGTGGATTAGCAGGTGGCACAACCACCACCGAGAATCCTGATCAGCCCAGGGTGGTGCAGTCGGGTGTGGCTCAGGACGATCCTGCGTTGAGTCCTTTCACGCCTCTAGCCGCTGGTGAGGAAGCCAACAGTCCGCCCACTGTGGACGTATTGCCGGAAAATCCCGCTGAGCCAAGTGATGGTGACAGCGATCCGGGCAATAACGACGACAACTTCAACGAGGGGCTACGCAGCGATCCTTTGACCCAGCTGCCCTCCGGGCTGGTGTCTGAGGTTGGTCTGGAAGCTGGTCTGTCGCAGTTTGCCACCAGCCAGGGCACCATCGTGATCGGCGATCCCGATGGCATTGGCGACATCGCCACCGTGCTGATAGCTGGACAGCTGTTCACGCTCAGCCAGCTGCTCACAATCGATCCGCTTAGCCCCACCTTCCAGATCCCCCTGGAAGCCGGAGACGGTGACACGGAAACGGAAGGGGTGCTCACCCTGCAGGGCTTTGATCCCGCCACTGGCGTGATCAGCTTCAGCTTCACGCTCACCAGCCCGGTGAACAACACCAATCCCTTGGGCAATCCAAATATTGATCAGAACTCGGCCTTTGTGCCGATTTCTGCCACCGTTACAGACTTAAGCGGTGCTACTGCAACCGCTACTGGCGGCATTCGGATTGTGGATGCCACGCCGTTTGTGTTGGCTTCCACTGATGAGCTCCCTAAGCTGATCGTGGATGAGAGTGTTGGTGAGATCGGCACGCCTGATGGTACTGAGAACGCTGCTGGCTTCGACACGGTGTCTCTCGATGTCAGCCAGTTATTCGACAGCAGCGCTGATCCTGGCACTCAGTTTGGTTTTGGGGCGGATGGGCCTGGAACGGTCTCTTATGGGTTGGTACTAAACGGCATCGGTATTCCCTCGGGCTTGTTTGCACTCGGTAGTATCGGTGTCCCAGGTGCAGAGATATTGCTCTCGCAGGCATCACCTACCTCGGTGATCGGCTCAGCTGGCGGTGTTACCTATTTTCAGATCACCATCAGCCCCGCTGGTCTGCTCTCCCTCTCTCAATCGTCAGCCATATGGCATCCCGACTCGTCGTCTAACGATGATTCCGTTCTGCTCAATTTGGCTGATGCCGATCTCCTTCAGGTTCAGCAGATCGTTACTGATTTTGATGGAGACCAGGCCTTCGGCAATCTGAATATTGGGCAAGGTATTTTTATTTTTGAGGATGATGGACCTGTTGCATCGGTATTAGATGATCAATTTAGTCGTGGGGAGGGAGAAGGAAGTCTTGATGAATCGGAGCTGGTAGGAACGATACCAGCGTCTGGTCAGGGTGATG
>Ga0315908_10000632_pt1 | contig 27421 bp, 23 predicted proteins | sample LakEriMetagenome_12_FD_203520 | JGI IMG/M metagenome (GOLD analysis project Ga0315908, IMG submission 203520) | Freshwater fungal communities from buoy surface, Lake Erie, Ohio, United States - Buoy 4 MA124 | ecosystem: Environmental > Aquatic > Freshwater > Lake > Lake biofilm | place: USA...
TTGCTCATACTCTTTTACAATATGTCTTTTAAATTCATCAGTAAATTTTCTTGGACTTTTTAAGATGCGTACATTTTTTTTCATCATAAATTGACTTTTACGGTCAACCTATATCAGGGACATACAACTCATAATTCATAACTCATAATTCATAACTCATAATTCATAACTCATAATTCATAACTCATAATTTAAAAAACCGCTCACTCCGCCTTCTCGCACGTTCGTCCCTCACGGCTCGGCAGCTCCGTTCGCAAAACACCCGGAAAACCACTCTTCGTCTACGCTCAGTATGACAAAAAAAATAGTCATCCTTCGAGAGCCTAAGGATTAAAATTGTCAAATTGTCAAATTGTCAACTTCAATACCGAATTAATCCCTGAGGCACCTAACAGACAAGCCATAGTCCTTAAAGTAGCTGTATCTGTACGCATCGCCAACGCTGTAGCCCAGGTAGCGGGCCCAAGCAAAGGGTGGTGTATGGCTCTCTGTCGAACTCCACCAGTAACCGTTGTTGCCAATGTTGTTGTAATTTCCATCGTTGTAGCGGTACCCGCCCGGAAGACCAGTAAAACCACTTTCGTTGGAACCATTCCAACCACCAACAGTTTCTATATGTTCCCTTTTATGCTTTGTTTTGGGTATATATTTCCCAGTTTTATAAGATTTTCCTCGATTATTTTTACAAACATTACAAGGAAAGTTTTCTCTCTGTTTTTCAGTCCAATGAGAACAATTTGAACAAGGAACCCATTTCGTTTCATCATAACCACCTATATCAAAATACTCAACAACTTTTTTAGTCACAGGCTTCGCTTTCATTTTTGCTCCGGCAACATCTTCTCCACCTAAATAGTCAGTTAGTAACTTCCACTCAGCATCTGAAGGCACATGCCAACCTTGTGGGCAAAGTCCATTGGTATCAATCACAGCATACCAATTGTATAATCTCCCATATTTAGCTCCATTTTTTGGGTCATTATCATATAAACACCAAGCTGGTTGTTTATTTTCACCTGCTGTTTCCCAAGCATCTTTATCTTGTACTTCTGGTATGGCTACCCCATTTTTGAAAGTCGAGACATTCAAATTTTCCAACATCCACACTTGTGTACCAATGGTAACTGTTTTAATAGGCCCTGTGTTATCTTGTTTTACTACTAATTCCTGCTTAGGTGCTGGTCTGTATTTTAACAAATCAGTAGTTACAAGCACCAAACTGTCTTGTTTTATTTTTAATTGTTTATTGAGTTCTACTATTTGTCCTTGATTTTCTTGTAATTCTTGGTTGAGTGCAGTGTTTTTAGTTTCAAGAGCACTCTTATCATTACTCAGATTTTCTTTGTTACGTTCTAATTCTTTTATTTGACTTTTTAAATTCGAAATTTCAGCATTTAATTTTTGCTTATCAGCACGCTCTGAAATCAAATTTGAACGCTCATTAGCTACGATTTGATTCAGGCTATCTACTCTATTAGTCAAAATAGCTATCGTTTCTTTTTTGGATTGCGCTAGCGAAATTCCAGAAATAAAAAAGAAAATAAAATATACGCTTAGGTATTTCATTGAACCATGATAAATTTATAAATCAAAAATAACGAAAAAAATATTACTTAAATTGAGTTCTTTATAAAGTTGATGTTAATTCTGGTCTTGCAACATAAAATACAAACTCGCTTTTTATTATATTTGTTAATATGTTTATTATAACTAAAGAAATTGAATCAAAAATTGCAGCTTTGTGTGTAAGAAAATGAATTAAACAATACAAAAGTTCCAATTTTCATTTAAAAATAATGACAAGTTTTTTTTACTTTTCACCTCCCTTTATCCCTCCTCACTTCGGCGTGCTCAGTGTAAACATGGAGAGGAAAGAAGCCACATCAGACAAAATCTGTCAATCTGTAATTTGCAATCTTCCAATCTATAATCTTCATGCAACGTCGTAATTTTCTTTCTCGTCTTGGATTAGGTTTTGCCGCATTGGGCTTACCTACTCTAACATTCAGTCAATCAAAAAATACTAAAAATACTTCCATGAATACAATTAAATCTATCAAGCCGTTGGGTTTTCAATGGGAAACTGCTGACCCTTTTTTATTTTGTGTACACCACGAAGATAAATTTCCGAAAGGAAATGCTGAAATGGGACCTACCACTTCGATGGAAGGCAGACACATGGGAAGTGATTTTATTATTAAAGATGGATTCAGAATGTATCACGGTCAAACTGTACCAGGCTTTCCAGGTCACCCACACCGAGGATTTGAGACGATTACTGTTGTAAGAGAGGGATTGGTAGACCACGCAGATTCAATGGGGGCTGCCGGTCGCTATGGTGATGGTGATGTACAATGGATGACAGCTGGAAAAGGAGTTCAACATTCAGAAATGTTTCCATTAATCCACGAGGAGAAAGAAAATCCAATGGAGTTATTTCAAATTTGGTTGAATCTACCACGCAAAAACAAAATGGTTGAACCCCACTTCAAGATGCTCTGGAAAGAAATTATGCCTGTATATAAAGAGGAGAAAACAACCGTAGAAGTAATTGCTGGAGAATTAAATAAAACAACTCCTATTGCTCCTCCTCCAAACTCTTGGGCAGCAGATAAAAACAACGAAGTGGCAGTTTGGAATATCACGATGGAAGCAGGCGCTACTTTTGAACTTCCTAAAGCATCGGAAGGCATCAACAGAACTTTGTATTATTATGAAGGAGAGGGATTAACAATAAATAATCAAACTATACCTAATTATCATGCTGTAGAGGTTGAAGCAGCGAATCAATTGATTTTGAAATCAGCCAATGCAAAAGTGAAAATTTTGGTATTGCAAGGAAGACCAATCAATGAGCCTGTTATTCAATACGGACCTTTTGTAATGAATAGCAAAGAAGAAATTCAACAAGCATTTAACGATTATCATGCAACACAATTTGGAGGTTGGCCATGGTCTCGTTTGGATCAAGTTCACGATAGAACTCGCGGAAGATTTGCAAAACATGCTGACGGAACAATAGAAACAAAATCATAATTTAATCAATGAAAAAATTCATTCTAATGGGTACATTAATTTGTGCCTTAACTAGTTTTTCCCAAACATATTGGCAACAAACAACCAATTATAAAATAAATGTTTCATTGAATGATGTCAACCATGAGTTAACTGCGTTTGAAGAAATTGAATATATTAACCATTCACCAGATACATTAAAATCACTCTATTTTCATTTGTGGCCGAATGCCTATCGAAATAAAACAACAGCATTAGCAAAACAATTAATCCGAGAAAAATTAGGTTCAAATAACACAGCGTTAGACAATCCTGAATTTAATGGATTTATTGATTCTCTTGATTTCAAAGTAAATGGACAAAAAACTGTTTGGAATTATGATAAAAAAAATCAAGATATCTGTATAATTACACTAAATCAACCTTTACCTCCTAGAAGTAAAATCACTATCACAACCCCTTTTAAAGTAAAACTTCCAGATGCTTCTGTTTCACGATTGGGTCATACAGACCAAGCCTATTTTATCACGCAATGGTATCCAAAACCTGCTGTTTACGACAAAAATGGTTGGCACGCTATGCCGTATATAAACCAAGGAGAATTTTATTCTGAATTCGGAAGTTTTGATGTTAGTATTACTTTACCAGAAAATTACATACTTGCCGCAACCGGTGAAATGCAAAATCAAGAGGAATATATAAAATTATTGCAATTGGCTGAGTTAACTAAAAACGAATTAAATAACGACAAATACTTTGAACAAAAAATAAATGCATTTATTAATAGTTCAACCCAAACTAAAACCATTCGATTTACCCAAAACAACATTCATGATTTTGCTTGGTTTGCAGATAAACATTTTCAGGTATTACAAGGAGAAGTTGAATTACCTAATTCTAAAAACAAAGTGTCAACATGGGCGTATTTCACTCCAGAAAATTACCGAACATGGAAAAAATCAATCGAATATTTACATGATGCAACCTATTATTATTCAAAATGGAATGGAGACTATCAATATCACCATGTAAGTGCGATTGACGGTACGATTGCTGCAGGAGGAGGAATGGAATATCCAATGATAACCGTTATTGGCAATGAATCGGATGATGCATCCTTGGAACGAGTAATTATGCATGAAGTGGGGCATAATTGGTTTTACGGAATTTTAGGAAGTAACGAACGTGACCATGCCTGGATGGACGAAGGAATGAATACATTTAACGAGGTTCGCTATTGGTTGACAAAATATCCAAATACACCCATTAAAAACAAAGGATATCAAGTACTTTGTCGTTCTAAAAAATTAGATTATCACGATGAAAATGATATCAATTACCGAACACTTGCATCATTAGGATTGGATCAGCCATTAAATCTTCGTGCCGACCAATATACAAGTACAAATTACGGAGCGATTGTATATGGAAAAACAGGATTAATTATGACTTATTTACACAAATATCTAGGTGATTCACTTTATGATAAATGTGCCCAAACATATTTTAATGAATGGAAATTCAAACATCCACAACCGGAAGATTTAAAAGAAGTGTATGAACGAGTAAGTGGTAAAAATTTAGGTTGGATTTTTGATGAACTTATTAATACTACAAAACACATGGATTACAAACTTTCATCAGTTAAAGAAGCGAATAATCAACTTGTAGTGAAAGTAAAAAATAAAGGAGCGATTCATGGTCCGGCACTCGTTCAAGGGTATGTGAAAGGTGAGTTGGTTGAAAGTCATTGGACTAATCCAATCAAAAACAAAGAATTTGTGTCCTTTAACCGAACAGATATCGACGCATTTCATTTGGATTCAAACCGTTTCATTCCCGAATTAAATAGAACAAACAATACATGGAAAAAAGATCAACTATTCAAAAAATTAGAACCGATTCATTTTCAATTTTTAACTGGAGCAAGGAATATAAATAAAACTACCATTAATTATTCTCCAATAATCACTGGAAATCATATTGATAAACTATCATTAGGGGTGATTTTACATAATTACATGGTTGAATTACCTAAATTCCAATATGCTATAGCACCGATGTATGGATTTGGTTCATCGAATCTTAATGGTTTTTCAGAAATGAGTTACAATGCTTTTCCAAGTTATTTGTTTAATACCATTCGATTAGGAGCATCCGTAAAATCTTTTGGAATGGATACTTCCTATTTCAAAAACACTTCAAAATACATAAACTATTCCCCATTTTTATATGTAACCCTCGGAACATTGAAAGCCAAAAAAGACATACATGCAAATATACTTTTACAAGGAACATACACAGATTATTTAAAAAGTAACACCACTGAAAATGGAGTTTTTGTGAGGTATCGAATGGGGGTTACCAAATCAACATTTAAAGCAAATTTTGAAATCAGAAACGAATGGTTACAAACAACTATCTCAAACGAAAAAACAAACACACAACGATTATTAGGTGAAGCAGATTTGAATTTTAACTATCAACTAAAAAATAAAAAGCACCCTATTTCACTTCGTTTATTTGCTGGAAATGTATATTACATAAAAGGAAATAATTCGCTATTTAATAGACACGGAATCAATGTTTCAGGATTAAATGGAATTCAAGATTTCTATTATGAAAATTACTTTAATAATCGCTTTGGAAATGGAAACATGGCGATTGATAAAATGGGTAATTTACGAACTAACAGTAATTTAATCACTTCCAAACAAGTTGTTTCTGCAAATACGTTTATCACCATTCCATACATTAACTACTTAGGAATATATACAGATTATGCGCATTTTCAACATTCTGGAAAAATGGAAGAAGCGATGGTTACTGGTATTGGTTTGAAATTTGAAAATTATTTCGGGTTATATTTCCCTGTATATCAAACGAAAAACCTAGGTGATTTATCAAAAAATTACAGTAATTATATCCGTTTCACTCTTATGTTGAACTTTGTGAATTCTGGAATAATTAAGAAATAAAATGGTTAATGGTTAATGTTTAATGGTTAATGTTTAATGTTTAATGTTTAATGTTTAATGTTTAATGTTTAATGTTTAATGTTTAATGTTTAATGTTTAATTGATAATTTCCGTTTGAAAATTCGATTTTTTGCTCCATTAATAGATGCTGTAACGCTTGTTTGATTTCAGAATTATATTGTTCACCTATTTGATTTTCAAGTTCAAGGAAAGATTTTGGGTTAGATTTCAATTGAAAAACAATAATAGAGGCAATCTCTAACATGGTTTTTTGGACTTTTCGCTGTGATTTACAATAATCACAACGTCCACAGGGTTGAGAAGACTGCCCAAAATAAGCTAATAAGAATTGCTCTCTGCAATGTGTTCCTGATACATATTCACTTGCTTTTTCAAAGCGATTAAAAGCTCGTTCCTTTCTATTTCTATATACCTCATCGGTTAAACGCATATGGTCATCAGGAAGTCGTTCGTGTAAAAAAGTAACTTTAGGAGCATCTGATTTCCATGAAATATCAACCATTCCATTCTTTTCCAAAAACTCCAATTGTTTAACAAGTTCGCTTTCTGTCACTCCAATTTTTTTAGAAACAAAATCTTCGTTTATCGCAAAATAATAATCAAAAATACCAGGATAACTTCTTGTTAAAAAAGCAATTAATTTAGAAATACGTTCGTATTTAATTTGAAAACTATACAAACTGGTATTACCAACTAAAAACTTCAATTTTGTGGGAGTAAAAACACTTTCACTGAACAAAATATCTCCATTCATTTCCAAAATTTTCAACGATTGAAAAGTCGGAATTAATTCTAAACGATAGGTTGAACAAAGTGTATTTAATTGAATAGGAAAAGTTTCTCCTTCACCCGAACCAATAGCTAAATGCAGATAATTACACAAAGCACGATACGTTGATTTAATTGTTTCGATAGGAGGAAATTGTTGTTCGATGAGCAATTTATGTTTTTCCATCTCATCATCTTTAATCAAAACCAACGTTCGAGATGATTTCCCATCACGTCCTGCTCTACCCGATTCTTGAAAATACGCTTCTAGGTTATTCGGGAACTCATAATGCAAAACATAACGAACATCAGGTTTGTCGATTCCCATTCCAAAAGCATTCGTAGCAATCATGATAGGAACACGATTAGATAACCAATTCTCCATCATCGATTTACGAGATTCAGCATCCAACCCACCATGATATATCCCTGTTTGAATTCCATTCAGAGCCAATTGATTTGCTAATTCCTTAACACTTTTTCTAGTTTGACAATAAATAATACCACAAAAATCAGGAAATTTTTGAATCCATCTTACAACAGCATTTTCTTTATTTTGAACTACATACACCTCGTAACTCAAATTTTCTCTACTGAAAGAAGCTTCAAATACCGAAGGTGACTTTAAATTTAATTGTTTAATAATATCTTCTTTTACCTCTTGAGTAGCGGTAGCAGTAACTGCCATTATCGGGACATTGGGTTGGTATTTTCTCAATAAAGCAATTTCTCTATAAGGAGGACGAAAATCATGTCCCCACTCTGATATACAATGCGCTTCATCAACTACAATCAGGGAAACTTGCATTAATTTAAACCGCTCTATGAAAGTCCTAGATTTTAATCTTTCAGGAGAAGTATATAAAAAATCTAAGCCACCAAATCGAGCTAAATCAAGCGTCAAATCAATTTCGCGATGGGACATTAAACTTGTGATAGCTTTGGCTCTAACACCTCGTTTTTCTAATTGATCAACTTGATCTTGCATGAGTGCAATCAAAGGAGAAACAACAATACAAACACCCTCTCTCGCCAACCCAGGAACTTGAAAACAAATTGATTTACCACCACCTGTGGGTAATAAAGCAAGGGTATCTTTTCCGTTTATTGCGTTTTCGACAATTTCCTCCTGTAAAGGCCTGAAACTATCAAATCCCCAAACACGTTTTAATATGTTTATACTTTCTTTCATTAACGCTCCTCTCTACCCTCCGTTTGTTTTTTTGATTCACAAAACAATTGAATTAAACTATCAACGCCTTTATCTCCAAGTTCTTTCGCTTTTGATAAATCATTACAACCATCGGTGTTATCGCCTGTTTTAATTTTTGCTACACCACGTGCAATATAACTTTTGGAAAAATCGGCTTTAATCCCAATAGATTTATCAAATTGTTGTATCGCTTCAGAGTATCTACCTTTAATAGCCATAATATTACCTATCTCAAAATACACTTCAGCAAAACTTGAATTAATTTCTAAAGCTTTATCATAATCTTTCATAGCCTGCTTATAATCACCCGTAGATTGATATGCAAAACCACGATTATAATGGGCTATTGCATGCTTTTTATTAATATGTAGTGTAGATGTAAAGTCAGAAATTGATTCAGTGAAATGTCCTAAAGAAAGATAAATTTCTCCACGAGCATTATAAGATTCAGGATCATAAGGATTAATTTTTAGTACACGGTTATAATCAGCAATTGCACTTTGAAGTTTACCTAATGATTTTTTTGATTTTGCACGTGCAACATAAGCTTCGGTTAAAGAAGGATTAATTTTCAATGCTTTTGTGAAATCAGTAATCGCTCCTTTATGATTATTTGAAACAACTTTTTCAAATCCATCTTGAACAAGATCTTCTGCTGTTTTCTGATTGTAAGCTAGAAAACTATAAGTTAAAAAAAGAGATAATATGTAAGATACTTTCAACATATACTTAAAGTGAAAATATTAATTTTAAAATCTTCACTTGATAGTAAATTTATTTAAAAAATCTTGATTTTGTATATACTAACGAAATTCTATTTAAGTAATGCTTTATTTAACCTGTATCGGTTCTCCTAATATCTTTGCGTAAACAGCAATGAATTTTGCCCCAAAGAAGATTATTTGAGAAGTATAATATACCCAAGTTAGTAATACTAATATTGTACCTGCAATACCTGTATCTCTAGCGAAAAAATAATGTGTTAAATAATACTTTATCAATAACTGTCCTAGATACAATAAAGTAGCTGTAATCAATGCCCCTGCAGCGGCTAGTTTTGACCTAACAATACCGTCCGAAACATACTTAAAAAGGAAGAAAAATATAGTGAAATTTGTCAATAAAGGAACAAAATGTTGGGTTAGGAAATCAAATATAAAGTGAAGGTAATTTAGTTTTCCGAGTAACAAATCACCAAAAGAGAGAAGAATTAATTCTGCGAAATAGGTAATGATTATTAGTAGTCCGAAAAACATTAATAGCCCTAAATGAATTATTTTATCAATCAAAGTAGCAAGAATCATTTTACGTTTACTATCGTGTACTTTTTCTATATCATAAAAATCATTAATGCTGTTTTTTAGCGAGGACAAAATCGCTGTAGAAGAAATCATTAATACAACAATACCAATAAGTTGTAAAGCAAAATTACTTTGCTGAAAATTAATTTCGTTTAAAAAATCTAAAATCCCATTAATATCCTTGATTCCAACTTGCTCACGTAATACAGAAGCAATAATATCCAACATCTTTTCTTGACCAATAATTTGACCAAAAGACACAATACTTAAATACAAAATAGGAACTAAAGCAAAAATGGTATAATAAGACAAAGCTGCACCATGAAAGAGACTATTTTCACTAGCAAACTCAGTAACTGTTTGTTTAAACAATTGAGCAACCTCCCTCCAAGAAAGGGTTCTAATTTTTTTCGATATAGATTTTATCGGCATCTGAAATATCCTTTGTGTCAAATAAAGTAATCGTATTTCGATTTCTAAATTTAAAAATAAACATCATAAATGGACCTGCGAATATTTTTTCTTTGAAAGTCAATTTAATCTCAACTGAAAATTTTTCTGTTGGCACTAATGAATATTGTGTTGGTCTGAATAAATAATTCGTTTTATCAATAGACACTTGATTAATTTCGCCAAAAAACCGTGCTTCCAAAACTGATTTTGGAAAATTATAGAAACTCATTGGCGTATCGATACGTTGAATTGTTGTCTCATTGAAATAGCCAATACGATCAGCAAAAGTCAACACATCTTGACCATCATGTGTAACAAACACAAAGGTTGTTTTTCTTATCTTCTTCAGTCGAATCAAATAATCAATTACACTTCTTTTTATGTGTGCATCAAGATGAGCAAAAGGTTCATCTAACAACACAACTTTAGACTCCATTATTAATGCACGAGCCAATGCAAGACGCTGTTTTTCTCCACCTGAAAGTTCGATTGCTTTGTGATCAGACAAATGGGTCAATTCAAGTAATTCTAATAATTCTTGAATTATTTCAATCTTTAACTTTTCATTTAAGTGATTTGCTTTAACCCTCAAGTTTTCAATTACTGAATGATAAATATCTAATCCAAATTCTTGATTAACTAATTGAATTTCTGGGTGACCTGGAATCAATCTATGGGCTGGTCCAGGAACACGTTCACCACCTAAAAACACCTCCCCGTTTTCCGCATCCAACAACCCAGACATGATTTGCATCAAGGTTGATTTCCCTGCGCCACTCGGCCCTACAATCCCGAAAATTTCTCCTTTGTTTAACTTCAAAGAAATATCATTCAGAATCATTCGATTTCCTCTTTTGAATGAGATATTTTTAAGTTTTATCATTCTCTGATTAATTCCTTCGGAAATTCTTTAGCAGCAATATAAACACCAGGAATTGGATTACTCATCGGTTCGTAATCTTTTAAAAATACATCCAAGCGATTACCTTCGTGTTTGTATGAATCCAAAATCGTTTCAGAGACAGCAAAAGCCCCTTGTTGACCGTTTTCCATTTCCAATACGACCATAAACATATTTGGCAACATAAACTCAAAGGATCCAGATTCGAACTCTCCACGCAAAGGATAATCCCCTTTTCTGATAATTTCGATATTTTTGACATCATCCACGTCTAATTCATCCTCCCATTCATACAAGGGATTATTTTCTGATTCTTTACCATTGTGATTCGCTTCTGCATATTCAGGTGAGAAATCGTCGTTTAAAAGGTAAAAATGTGCGTTTAGTTTCATATAATTAGGCATTAGGCATTAGGCATTAGGCATTAGGCATTAGGCATTAGGCAAAAGTATTTTCATTTATCATTCACAATTCACCATTAATCATTATTTATAAACGTGTACATCATTGTTATAATCTTCAATATCGTCTTTGACTTTTTTGATAGCTAGTGTTAACACAACAATATCAACTGGTTGAGTATTTTGAAGCCAATCCAAAGCTTCACGTTCAGCATCAATTGCACGCGCCATTTTAGATAATAACTCAAAGCCATTGTTTTCAAGCCAATGAAGTGCTTTTTTATTAGATTCCGCTGCTTGAATAAAAGCTAATAAATGAGGATATCCGTTTTCCATCAACCAAGTTCGCGCTTTGTCATTTAATTTAATGGCAGCACAAGCAGTATTTAATTCTTCGTAACCATTGTATTTTAGGAAATCTAAAAACTCTTGATTTCCTTCTACAGCTTTAGCCCAAGCTATTAAAATTTTAGGAGGATAATCAATAGATTTCATACCCACTTTCATAGGTCCTTTCGGAGCACCCATAGCCTCTTTTTCAGAGCGAAAAAGTTTTTTGAAAAATTTAAACGGCATAGAACAAATATGAAACTAAAATAGCAGCAGTAAAACCAACAATATCAGCGACTATTCCTCCCATAGCAGCATAACGTGTATTTTTTACTTTTACAGCTCCAAAATAAACTGCCAATACATAGAAAGTCGTTTCCGTGCTTCCTTGAAACGTAGAAGCTAACTTACCTACAAAAGAATCAACTCCAAAAGTACTCCAAGACTCCACCATCAAAGCCCTTGCACCACTACCCGAAAATGGTTTCATTAACGCAACTGGTAAGGCATCTACAAATTCGGTTGCTTTCACTCCCATAGCCATTAATACATACTTTATTCCATCTGTAAAAGCTTCCAGTGCTCCGCTAGCTCTAAAAACAGCAATCGCAGCTAACATAGCAATTAAAAAAGGTACAATTCCAATCGCCACTTCAAAACCACCTTTAGCACCTTCAATGAAACTATCGTATACATTTACTTTCGAACGGATGGCTAAAATCACGAAAAAGCAAATAACCAAAAACAAGAATAAATTACTTCCAACACCTGACACTGGCGCAATCCATTCAGGATGTTTTACCAACAGAACCAAAAGACCAATGATAAAAGCAGAAATGGAACCTATATAAGCAAAAACCACTTTGTTAAACAAATTAATACGTTGCTTAATAGCTAAATATATTAATCCTCCAAGGGTAGCAAAATACGTTGAAATTAAAATAGGGAGAAAAACTTCTGAAGGCGAAGCAGAGCCTTCAGCAGAACGCAAAGCTAAAATACTCACAGGAATAATTGTTAATCCAGAAGCATTTAGGACCAAAAACATAATCTGTGCATTGGTAGCTCTTTCGGGTTCTGGATTTAGCGTTTGTAGTTCTTTCATTGCTTTTAATCCCATCGGAGTAGCCGCATTATCTAATCCAAGCATATTTGCGGAAATATTCATCATCATGGAACCAATTGCAGGATGATTTTTAGGAACTTCAGGAAATAAACGAGAAAACAAAGGAGAAACAAAACGTGTCATGATACGAACAGCACCACCTTCTTCCCCGATTTTCATAAACCCCAGCCACAAGCAAAGTGTACCAGTAAAAAATAAGCAGATTTCAAATCCCGATTTTGCCGCATCAAAAAGCGAGGATACTATTTTTTCAAAAATGGTTAAATCGTGCCAAAAAATAAGTTTTGAAAGCCCAGTTATTAAGGCAATCAAAAACATTCCAATCCAAATTCTATTTAATAACATGCTACTAAGTTCGTTATTTAAACAGGATGCTTATCTTGATGTTGAACACAAATATTAACAAAGTTTTCAATAAGTAAGGTTCCTTGATTACCAGAAACCTCAGGATGAAATTGTACACCAAAAAGTGGTTTTTCCTTGTGATACATCGCTTCGTTTACGCAAGCGTCTGACACTCCAAGCAATACAAAATCTTTAGGTAAAGAGATACATTCACAATGATCCTCCATCATTTCAACTTCCGTGGGCATCTTATCAAACAACGGATGATCTTCAAGTGTTTCAATCACTTGCCAATCTCTGTCCTCTTTTTGTCTCGAAGGTAAAGCACCATGTAACAAACCCAACATTTGGTGACCGAAACAAATCCCCAAAACAGGTATCGTAATTTCTTTTAAAAAGGCTAATTTTTCTAGATAGTTTGAACAATCAATTTCCGTAATTAAAATCGGCGCACCAGAAATAATTACCCCTAACTTTCCTACCGTATGGTTTACAGTAACTTCAGATAATCCAATCGTTTCATAATCCATTTGTAAATCAACCGCTTCTTCAATGAATGGTGTTTTCTGGCTACCACAGTCTATAATTAGAATCATCTCGTTTTTATTGTAAAATTACAAATTGAACGAATAGAGAAATAAAACCCATTTTAAAATAATTCGATGATAAATAAAATAACTATGAAGATTATGAAGAAGATAACATAATTTATAAATAACGTTAAGAAAAAGTTGGTTGAATATGGAAGTAAATCCGAATTTTTTAAACTTAATTGATGAAAAGAAATAAATGCAAATAATGCAGGAAAAAAAATAAAAAGTATGGTAATCAATTCAGTATAATCATTTGCATTTGGGTAATAATAAGAATCAAACATTCTATCTGACATCAATGAAGCATCACCCTGTAATAAAGGTAAAATAAGAAAAAAGTAAGCAGGAATCACAAGAAAAGGCAACAACAATAAGTTTCTTTTTATTCGAAAAAAATCATACTTTGATAAATGAAAGTTTTCTCGCTTTCCATTTGAAATTCGATTTTCATCATTAAGTAAAACTATAAAACAAACAATACTTGAAAAAAGAATATAAAAGATTGAGATCACAGGTATTTGTAGCAATACCAATGTAAAAGCAATAAAAATGGGTAAAACCAATTGATTTTTCTTTACAGAATATCGTGGAAGAATTTTTGTAAAAATAAAACCAACGATTAGCAAGATCATACCTATCAGATTGAAATAAAAAGTAGGTTCTTTAATCCGAGTACTGAATCGAAAATTACCTTCAATTAGAAAAAAAATAAACAGAAGGAGGAATTCACTAAAACAAAGTAAAACAATAAAAATCAGGGAATAAATACCAATTTTATTTTTTCTAAGTGCCAACACGAAAAAAAATGGAAATAGAAATAAATATAATTGTTTGATGTATTTTACAACATCAGTTGGTCCTCTCTCTGCTTCAAAAAGATATTTAAGAGCATAAAAACTATCAACTAAATCTACCCAAAGAAAAATATAAAATATGATAAGAAGTAGAAAGAAGATTATTTCTAATCTATATTCTTTAAAATTTGAACCTTTATTAATAACATCCATGTATTGAACTATTTCGCTAAAACTTTAAACTCGGTTCTTCTGTTCAACTGTCTTCCGTCTTCGGTATCATTGGTTGCGATTGGTTTTTCTTCTCCGTACCCCATAAAAGTCATTCTTGAGGTATCAATCCCCTTCTCTATTAGACGATCATAAACTGCTTTCGCACGTTGATTTGAAAGATTTTTATTGTATTCATCAGAGCCTCTATTATCAGTATGACCAGAAATTTCAATTTTCATTGTTGGAACATCCGTTAATAATTTAGTCAACTGTTGAATTTCATTTTCAGATTCATTTCTTAAAGTTGATTTATTAAAGTCGAAGAAAATGTTCTTTAAAACAATGGAATTACCAACAGCAATGTTCTTCAATTTAATATCTTTTGTTACTTCATTATATTCAGCAGTTTTAGGTAAATCAAAGTTTTCAGAGTGGAATAAATAATCTTCTTTCCGAACAGAAATACCATAGTTTTTACCAGCAGGCATAGAAACTAAATATTTACCAGTAACACTATTAGATTTAAATGAAGCAATTACTTCATTTTTAGTATTATCAATAATTTCTATAGTTGCTGAAATTGGCTTATTTGTTTTATCATCAAAAATAATTCCTTTCAATAATGTCAATTGAGCTTCTTGCACTTCTAGTTTTTGAGCCGAAACATCTTCCTTAATTGATTCAGATAAACTTGCTATTAAATTGTCCTCCGTAGCTGTTAACATTCTTTTCTCTTCCCCAAGGAAAGTGATACGGTAAACATCTTTTTCACCATAACCACCAGGACGAATAGAAGAATAATAAGCATGTTTACCGCTTGCAGACACAGTAAAAAAGACGTCATCATCCGTTGTATTTACAGGATAACCAATGTTTTGAGGTTCTGACCATGTTTGTGTTTGTTCATCTAAAACCGATTTAAACACATCATAACCACCCATTGAAGAATGTCCTTTAGAACTGAAATATAACGTTTTACCATCCGGATGTAAAAATACACCCTCCTCATCTAAAGATGTGTTAATGACATTTCCTAAATTAATGGATTCAGACCATCTTCCTTTTAAATCTTTTGTAGCCTTGTAAATATCACGACCACCTAAGCCCCCCTCCGGTTTATCAGAAACAAAATAAATTGTATTTCCATCAGGTGAAAAACACGATGAAGACTCGTGATAATCTGTATTTATGTTTTTATTTAACCTATCTGGTTTTGACCATTCAGTACCTTCTAATTCACTAATAAAAACATCACCTCTATTAACATCCTTATAAATCAAAAACTTCTGTCCATCAGCTGACAAACCGCAATTTGAATCATGTCCATCTGTATTCACATTGGTCCCCATATTTTTAGCTTGTCCCCAAACCCCATTCAAACGCTCAGCGATGTAAATATCTTCAAATGGTTCATTGATAAAAGGATCCATACCACCACCTGTAGTTTCTGGTCTACGAGACGTAAGTAACATTACCGATTCATCAGCAGAAATCACAGGACTATAATCAGGATATGGAGAATTAATTCCAGAACCAACATTATCAATTTTTACCCTGATTGGATTAGCAGCTATATTTTTTCCATGATTACACTGTTTTAGTGCAACCTGAATATCTTCTCTCACACCAGTATCATCTTTAGGATGTAAAACAGCTAAATGTTTGTTGTAAGCATCAATAGCTTTATCCCATTGCATATCAATATGGTAACCCATTCCTAAATACAGATTAATATCAGGTGCAACTTGTGGATTTAATTCTACCGATTTAACTAAATATTCAATAGCTTTATCTTTGAAATTAGAATATAGATATGCTTTTCCTAAATGATAATTTAAAACATCATTATTTGGATTTAATTTAAACGCATTTAGATAGTAAGGAATTGCATTTTTATAATAATATGTTTCCAAATGCATAAATTCATCCCCCTTTTCGATGTCTTTCAATGCTACTTTTAATTCATCTTTTCGATCTTTAAAATTCTCTTTTGAAAATTCTATATTTTGAGAAAATGAAAAATTAAATGAAAAACCAACAGCTGTTATAAGTAATGTTTTTTTAAAACTCATAATGAGATAATTAATGACAATATTCAATAAATGATTTCGCTTGTTCTACTCCTAATTCTAAAGCTTTCTGCCAATCTTCACACGCTTCAGTTAATTTATTTAAATTCTCTTTAGCGATACCTCTATTCAAATAAGCAATACCAAATTTAGGATCCATTTCAATTGCTTTAGAACAATCTACTAATGCTCCTTGAAAATCTTTTAATTTATTTTTTGCATTAGCACGGTTATTCATTGCAAATATATATTTAGGTTCTAATGAAAGTGCTTTATTAAAATCTTCTATTGCAGATTGAAAATCACCTTTATCTATCTTTGCAACACCACGATTATTATAAGCTAAAGTGTAATCATTTTTCAAACTTATTGCTTTGTCATACGTTAAAATAGCATCTAAATACATTCCTTTTTTACGAAAAGCACTTCCAAGATTATTTAAGATATAAGCAGATTCTGGATTTTTTTTTGTGGCAATTTTATAATCTTCAATTGCAGCATCTAGCTTACCCAATTCAAGCTTTGCACTTCCTCTATCGTTGTAAGCAAACCCAAAATTTTGATTGTACATTAAGGTTGAATCGAACGATTTAATTGCTGATTCATAGTCTTTCTGCTGAAATTGGATAACACCTTTTGTATAATAAGCATTATAGTAATCTTTTTTTAATTTAATAGAATTTGAAAGATTTACTAATGCATCCTCCCAACTTTTTTCTTTTAATTGAATTTGAGCCAAATAATAAAACGCATCAAACGTTGGTAATTGATTGATTGATTGATTGAAAGATTCAGAGGCTTCTTTGAATTTATTTAAATTATATAAAGCAATACCTTTTAAAAAATAACCTCGTTCAAAATCAGACTTCATACTTATCACATGATCAAATAATCCAACTGCGATCTCATACTGTTTATTCTCTAATTGAGTAACGCCATCATTATAGAATACTTGATAGGTAGGTTCTTGTTCCACTTTTGCTTTAATAATGGAATCTTGTTGTGAAAAACTAATCATCGAGTTAAAAACTACTAGAATAAGGATGAACCAATTATAATTCATAAAAACAAAAGATTTTGAATAGGTTATAAATTTAGAAAATATTTTAAGATTACAAAATGTAAGATTAAAGATTAGAAGATTACAGATTGTAAGATTGTAAGATTGTAAAATAAACTTCAAAATGTAATTGAATAAAAAAAGGTGCGATTGCTCGCACCTTGAATATAATAATAGAGATTAGATTAAAATCCGTTTACTCCATTTACAGTTGTGTATTTTAGTACGTTTTTTTTATCTGGGTGAATACGCGCAAAGGCAGATTGTAATGCGATTGTTCCTTCGTGGAAACCACATAAAATTAATTTCAATTTACCTTCATATGTATTCACATCACCAATAGCGTAAATTCCTGGAATATTGGTTGAATAATCTAAGGTATCAACTTTAATCGCGTTTTTATCAATTTCTAATCCCCAATTTGCAATTGGACCTAAGCTTGGTTTTAATCCAAACAAAGGAACAAAGTGATCTGCTTCTTTTACAATTTCACCATCTTTTAAATGTGTAATAACTACATTTTCCAATTTATCATTCCCTTGTAATCCTGTTACCTCAGCCTCTGTTACTAGTGTGATTTTTCCTGCTTCCGCATAATCAATTACTTTTTGAACTGAATCTAAATGACCACGGAAAGAACTGCTTCTGTGTACTAAAATTACTTCGCTTGCAATTTTATTCTCAGTTAAATAAATCGACCAATCTAACGCAGAGTCACCACCACCAGCAATTACCACACGTTTTCCACGGTAGAATTCTGGATCTTTGATAATATATTCTACTCCTTTATCTTCAAAATCAACGATATTACCAATAGGTGGTTTACGTGGTTCAAAAACCCCTAATCCTCCAGCAATCATTACAATCGGAGCGTGATGTTGTGTTCCTTTTGCAGTAGTTACAATAAACGTACCATCTTCTTGCTTTTCAATATCTTGCGCAGCTTCACCTAGAGTAAATCCAGGTTTAAAAGGCGCCGCTTGAGCCATTAAATTATCTACTAATTCACCTGCTAAAACAGATGGAAATCCTGGTATATCGTATATCGGTTTTTTAGGATAAATTTCCGAACATTGTCCTCCTGGTTGAGGTAAAGAGTCAATTAAATGACATCTCAATTTTAATAATCCTGCTTCAAATACAGCAAACAACCCTACTGGTCCTGCTCCAATAATAATGATGTCTGTTTTAATCATTGTTTTATTTTTTACGTTGTAAAATTAATAATTTATGTTTTGTTTTCTCCCACTCCCTTCGAGAACCTCAGGGTGCGGGAGAAATATTAGTCAAATAAGTCGGTAGATAAATACTTATCTCCACGGTCACATATGATACAAACAACTGTACCTTCTGAAAGTTTAGGTATGATTTTCAACGCAGTTGCAACAGAACCACCACTACTCATTCCTGCAAAAACACCCTCTTCTCGTGCTAATCGTTTGGTCATTTCTTTTGCTTCTTCCTCCGAAACCTCGACTACTCTATCTACCCTTGATCGATCAAAGATTTTCGGTAAGTATTCCTCAGGCCATTTGCGAATGCCAGGTATTTTAGCTCCATCTGCTGGTTGCGCCCCTATAATTTGAACATTTGGATTTTGTTCTTTTAAAAAGCGAGAAACACCCATGATTGTACCTGTTGTTCCCATAGCTGAAACAAAATGCGTTACTTCACCATTGGTATCTCTCCAAATTTCTGGACCAGTAGTTTTGTAATGCATATTCGGATTGTTTTGATTTCCAAACTGATCCAACATAATATACCCTTCATTTTCTACTTTAGCACGCGCATAATCAATCGCTGCCTCCATACTTCCTTCAGCTGGTGTCAAGGTAACCACAGCCCCAAACGCACGCATACTCAACACACGCTCTCTCGTTGAATTTTCTGGCATAACTAATTCGATATGCAAATTATGTAATCGAGCAATCATAGCTAAAGCAATACCTGTATTTCCACTAGTCGCTTCAATCAATTTGCTATCTGGTTTAATTAATCCACTATCAATACCTCCTTGAATCAAACCAAATGCAGCTCTGTCTTTCACACTTCCACCAGGATTGTGCCCCTCCAACTTTGCTAACAATCTTACTTTCGGGTTCGGATTCAAATGGTTCAATTCAACCAAAGGTGTGTTTCCGATAAATTCTATTAGTTTCATTTATTTAGTAATTAGGCATTAGCCATAAGGCATTAGCATATATTTTAATTTGATTTATTTTTAATTATTAATTCTGGCTGATGATAAACCATTGAATTAGAGTCTATACTTTCGGTTATCCAAGTATTTCCTCCAATAATCGTATTTTCACCAATTACTGTATTTCCACCTAGAATCGTTGCTCCGGCATAAATCACTACATTATCCTCAATTGTAGGGTGACGTTTGGTTTCAGCCATTTCTTTTTTTACACTTAACGCCCCCAAAGTAACTCCTTGATAAATCTTTACATTATTACCAATGACTGTTGTTTCACCGATGACAATACCCGTACCATGATCAATGAAAAAATAATTACCAATCGTTGCTCCAGGATGAATATCTATCCCTGTTTTACTATGTGCTAGTTCTGTAAAAATGCGAGGAATAAACGGTACATTCAATTTAAACAAAGCATTTGCAATTCTAAAAATAGATATCGCATAAAACCCTGGATAAGAACGCATCACTTCCTCAACTCCTCTCGCTGCTGGGTCTCCTTTTTCTAATGCATCAGCATCTTTCAATAGTAAATCATAAATTACAGGTAATTCATCATAAAATTGATTTATAATTTCAGATGCAGAAAGTGTCAAATCTGCTTCAATATGCAAAAGTAAAACTTCTAACTGCTTTTTGTTTTTCTCTATTTCCTCTTCTAATTGTTCTTTTGAAACAATCTTTTTAACACTATATGCTGGAAACAATATTGCTAATAATGTCTCTACAAAAGCTTCCACCAACTGTGGTGCTGGCAGTGTTTTTTTCTGCGAATGCGCTTGAAAGAGTTTTGTTAGTAGGTTTTTCATTTTTGTTTTTTTGTGAATTTAATAAGTCACAATGTCTTTTTATTCAACTTTTGTTACAATAAACATCTTATCTTTTCCTCCCCCTCCACATCGCGTCTCACTTAGACAAGCTCTGTGTAACATTTAGTGTAAACCCGAGAGAAAGTTTTAATCACCTCCCTTAATCCCTCCTCTAAGGAGGGAAGATTTATTCTATCACTCCTGCTGCAACAGTATTATTTGTGTTTTCGTTTATTAAAATGAAAGAACCTGTCTTACGATTTTGTTTGTAAGTATCAAATGCTAATGGTTCGGCGGTTTTGATTGTCACTTTACAAAAATCATTTAAATGTAGGGTACCATCGCTTTCTTCACTTTGGAAATTGTGTATATTAATCTTATTATCAACTTCTTTAATCACCGCTTTAGTTCTGAAACTATTTTGTTGTAATAGCAATTTTTGACCTGGTTGAAATGACTTATTATCCATCCAACAAACGACAGCCTCGAACGAATTTTCTGCTAGTATTTGATTTTGAATAGGGACAATTGTAGATCCACGAGAAATATCAATTTCATCTTCCAAATGAATAATTACAGGTTCTCCAGCATGTGCTTCTTCTACCTCAGTTTCAAATTTCTCTAATTTAGAGATTGTTGAAGTTAAATCCACTGGATAAATGTGAACTTTATCTCCTTTTTTGAAAGAACCGCTTAACACACTACCTGCGTACCCCCTATAGTCATGTAACTCTTCTGTTTGTGGTCGAACAACATATTGTACTTGAAATCTTGGTGCATTTGTATCTTGGTAAGATTCGATTTCAACTGTTTCTAAAAACTCAAATAAGGTTGGACCTTGAAACCAGTCCATTTTACCTGTATTATTGACTACATTTTCCCCAGTAAAAGCACTTGCCGGTAAAAACGAAACTTTAGCGACACCTATTTGCTTAGCAAACTGATTGTAATCAGAAACAATTTGTTGATATACCTCCTCCTTGTAATCAACCAAATCCATTTTATTGATACAAACTAAAATATGTGGTAAACCAACGATTGAAGAAATAATACTGTGTCTACGTGTTTGCTCTGTTATACCATTTCTAGCATCGACTAAAATAATCGCTAAATCTGAATTTGACGATCCTGTAAACATATTACGCGTATACTGAACATGCCCGGGTGTATCAGCAATGATAAACTTTCTTTTCTCCGTAGAGAAATATTTGTAAGCTACATCAATCGTAATTCCCTGTTCTCTTTCCGCACGCAAACCATCAGTCAATAAAGCTAAATCAATCTCGGCATTTTCGCCCGTTGTTTTACTTTGTCTAGTAAGCGTTTCTAAAATATCTGTTGATACGGATTTGCTATCGTATAATAATCGTCCAATCAGGGTACTTTTCCCATCATCAACGTTTCCTGCTGTAAAAAATCTTAAAATTTCCACTTTATTAATTATGAATTATGGATTATGAGTTATGAATGAAATTAAACCACATAAACATCATTTTTCCTATTTATAAATACTCTTTGTTTTTCATTTTTGACTTTGTCGTGACTATTGCACTACGTATTAATTTTAACAACGAACTTGCCTCAAAATGTAAATTCTTGTAAACTAAATCATCAATCATATTCGTTTTATTTAAAATTTCTAACCAATAACAGCTTTCATCACATTCTTTTTGAGATATTGCTAATTTGTGAATGAAATCAGCTTTACTCTCTGCATTCTGTGCTTCTCTTATTAAAGCTCCAACAGCTGTGCCACTTCTTAATAATTGTTTATTCAAGATATTTTGCTGGTAATTATTATTAGATGAATTACAAAAACGAACAATATTCACAGCGAAATTGAATGATTTTTGTATAAAAATATTTTCTGATTGCATAAAAAAAGTATTAGTTAACTCTATTTAATTTAATCAAAAAAATCATTTCAATTCAAATTCAACTAATTAAAAATCATTCATAATTCATCAATAATAATTCATAATTAAAAATACCCTCCTTTTTTTCTGTCTTCCATCGCTGCTTCGCTGATGCGGTCATCCATACGTGTTGCACCTCTTTCAGAAATTCGTGTTTCTTTCAATTCTGAAATGATATCATCAACGGTGTACGCTTCACTTTCAACTGCTGCTGTACATGTCATATCTCCAACTGTTCTGTAACGTACTTTGACATTTTCAATTTTGTCTGTAGGTTCTAATGTTACAAATTCATTGACATTCATCCACTGACCGTGTTCCGTTTTAATACATTCACGTTCGTGAGTAAAATAAATGGAAGGCAGTTCAATATTTTCGCGTTTAATGTAGTTCCAAACATCTAATTCCGTCCAGTTTGAAATTGGGAAAACGCGTACATTTTCTCCTTTGTCTATTTTACCGTTGTATATATTCCACAACTCTGGACGTTGTTTCTTCGGATCCCATTGACCGAATTCATCACGTACTGAGAAAATTCGTTCTTTCGCACGCGCTTTTTCTTCGTCTCTTCTTGCCCCACCGATACAAGCATCAAATTCAAACTCGTTGATTACATCTAACAACGTATATGTTTGCAATGCATTACGACTTGGGAATTTACCTTTTCCATCTTGTAAATTCTTTTCTTTAATGGTATCAGCAACATAACGAACTATTAATTTCTCTCCTAATTTCGAAGCAAGATTGTCTCTGTATTCAATCGCTTCTGGGAAATTATGTCCTGTGTCAACGTGCACTAACGGAAATGGAAATTTTCCAGGACGAAACGCTTTCAATGCTAAATGCACTAAACAAATACTATCTTTTCCACCACTAAACAAAAGCGCTGGTCTTTCAAATTGTCCTGCGACTTCTCTTAAAATGTAAATCGCTTCTGCTTCTAATTGATCTAAATAATCCATTTTATTAATTATGATTTATGGAACCTATTCCTAATCCAGATGGAATGTTTCATGAAACATTCCTATCAATATTTTTTTTTGCGTTGTGGTACTACGCATGTAATCCGCATTCTTTTTTATCATTGTTTTCCCACCACCATCTACCAGCTCGGAAATCTTCTCCTTCTCGGATGGCACGTGTACAAGGTTGACAACCGATACTTACAAATCCTTTGTCATGCAACACATTGTAGGGTATATTGTATTTTGCTATTTCTGCTTTTACCTCTTCTGTTGACCAAGTTGTTAATGGATGAACTTTGGTAATTCCTCTGCTATCATCTAACTCAACAATTGGCATTGCTTTTCTATTTTCAGAGTGTTCAGCTCTCAATCCTGTTATCCAACATTCAACACCTTGTAAAGCTCGATTTAATGGTTCGACTTTACGGATAAAACAACATTCTTTTCTGTTTTCAAGACTTTCGTAAAAACTAATCGGTCCTTTTTCAGTAACCAATTTTTCTACTGTTTCGTGTTTAGGGAAAAACACTTCAATGTTTTGCTTGTAACGTTCTCTTGTTGCATTTAAAACAGAATATGTTTCTGAAAACAAGCGACCTGTATCTAAAGTAAAAACACGAATCGGTAATTTATTCGCAAAAATATGATGTGTGATCACCTGATCCTCGAAACTCAAGCTAGTTGAAAAGGCTACTTTACCTGGATATTTGTGAGCTAAGAAAGTTAACAAATTAGGTAAATCTAGGTTTTCTATTTCTTGAACAGTTAAAGACATATTTTATGAATTTATAGATTTTATTGTTTCATATATCTGATGCCAATCTTGATAAGACAATTGAATATCTCCTGCTGTGGCAGCATTGTGTATACGTTCTTTTGATAAACTACCAATAATAGGTAATGCACCTAGCTTGTGAATCCAAGCAACTGCAATTTGCTCGATATTTGATTGATATTTTTCAGTCAACGATGACAAAACCTTACGAATTGCTATTGCTTTAGCATCTTGCCCTTGTAAAATTCGACCATCTGCTAAAGGACCGAAAGCCATTGGTTTACTGTATTGTTCTTTGATAAAATCTAAACGACCATCTTCCAATGCTTTTGTTTGTAACAAATTCAATTCAAAATGATTGGTCACTACTTCCTCTGATAAACGGGAAGCAAATAATTTATGTTGTTGCACATTGAAATTAGAAACCCCAACATGTTTGATTTTTCCTCTCAATTGTAATGAAGTTAAAACAGAAGCAACTACATCTACATTCATCAACGGATCAAAATCTTCAATCAACAAAACATCGATATAATCCGTTTTCAAACTTGAAAGTAAGGTATCGACTTGTTTCAAAATACTTTTTTCAGTAAGTGGCTCATATTGATAGTTTCCATCTAATTGAGGATGTTTGTTACTAATTTTTGAAAACAAGACTAAATCCTCTCTTTTTATAGTAAGGTTAGCCAATGCATCTCCAAGTAATTCTTGTATTTTTCCATTCCCGTAAATAGAAGAAACATCTAAGGCATTGATCCCAAGGCTTATTACATATTCTAATATATCTTGAATTTTTGCCAGATTCAAATCTTCATTATTGTTCCATCTCCAAAAACTATAAATCGCTTCTGATGTTTCTGGTCCTGAATCGCTTAAAAGTACTTTTTTCATTATAGTCAATAGTTTTTAGTTTTTAGTCATTAGCTTATAGGTATAAGGCAATAGTCATTAGCTTATAGGTATAAGGCAATAGCCATTAGTTATTTTAGTTTATTTAGTTTCATTTCTTCCCTTTCCCTTCGAGAGCCTCAGGGTGCGGGTAGGAAATAAATTCATCATTTAAAAATAGCCATATATATAATACGTAAACTAACAATTATGACAATTGTTCCAACTAAAATCATCATTGCTTTCACATTTAACTTTTTAGAAAAGTGAGCTGCGATTGGTGCTGCTACCACTCCACCTAAAATTAATCCTAAAATGGTTTGCCAACCAGAACCTCCAATTAAGGTGAAAAAAGTAAACGAGCTCGCTAATGAAACAAAAAATTCAGCCAAATTTACAGAACCAATGACCATTCTTGGGTTTTTACCTCTGGCTATTAATGTTGAAGAAACAACAGGTCCCCAACCTCCTCCTCCAATCGCATCTAAAAAACCACCTAAAGAGGCTAACCATCCCACATTTTTAATTTTCTTTCTTTTCTGTTGATTACGAATTACTTTTAAAATAATTATAACTCCTAATATTAAAGTGTATACTCCAACAACAGGTTTGATATAAATATTGTATTCTTCGAATTCAGAAAGTAAATACGCTCCTACAATTGAACCAATTACACCAGGCAAAACGATATTCTTAAACAATTTACTATTAACATTTCCAAACTTTAAATGCATAAGTCCTGAAACTCCACTAGTGAAAATTTCAGAAGCGTGTACACTCATACTTGCCACCGCAGGACTAACGCCAAATGATAACAAAAAAGTGGTTGCGCTTACGCCATAGGCCATACCAAGAGCACCATCAATTAATTGAGCAATAAATCCACCCAACATAAACCAAAGAAAATCATTATTTAATTCATTAAATAATCCAATAGATGATTCCCAAATCGTTGCTGGAGGTAACAAACTAAATAAAATATACCCTGCAATTAAAATACCCAATACACCAAACGTATATGCAAAACTCTTTTTCAGATTAACATCCCACCAATATTTTGGTTTTTGTTTTTCAACCAAAGAAGCTGTTATTTTATTCAATGTATCCACTTTTTCTTGAAAATCTCCTTTTAAATTCTCTCTCAGACGATTTAAATTATCTAATGATTCTTCCATATTATCAGGAAGACTATCATTCAATACTTGTTTTAATCTTTTAGCAAATGTCGGTGACTTTCCATTGGTCGATATCGCTAATTTTAAATTCCCTTTTGTCACGATTGAACCTAAATAGAAATCGCACAAATCAGGTTTATCAGCAACATTCACTAATAAATTCTGTTTTTTCGCTTCTATTCTGATGGCTTCACTTAACCCGATTTCACCTACAGCGATAATTACCCAATCAATACCTTGTAAATCTTCTACTTCAAAATGCCTTTGTATTAATTCTATCTTTTTGTTTGAATCTAGAAGTTGTTTGATTTCATTTTTTATTTTAGGAGCGACTAATTTTACTTCCGCCTCTAAACTATTGTTCCACAAAGCTGTTAACTTTTCAAGGGCAACATATCCACCTCCAACGATCAATACTTTTAATTGATTCGCTTTTAAGAATATTGGAAATAAAGGGTTTAAATTCATTTTTAATACGTTAATTGTAATTGAATACCAAGTACTTGTTGGTTAATTATTTTATCATTTTCTTTAACATTTGTTTGTCTATTTATAGCATAAAATAAATTAATACGTTGTTTTTTAACAGGTAACAATACCCCAAAAGTGTATCGTTGTTCATTATTTTTATCGGTTGAAAGTAAATACTCATAGGAAACCCTTGATTTTAAAAATGATAACTGATATTCATGCGCCAACTGAAAACGATATCTTATCGTATTTTTTATTCCTAATTCATAAATTCTCCATTCATTTCTATTTCTAAAAAAGAATTCATTTTTATCTTTTTTCCATCTAAATTGAAGATTCGAAAAAGGCCTATTTTCAAGTAAGAATTTTTTTCTATTAAATGAATAATTTTCAAACATTGCATATCCAACTCCTAAAGTCAAATTCTTCGAAACAATTCTTTCCAGAAAAAATCTTCCAAATGTATTTCTTCTATCTTGGATATAATTAAAAGTTCTATAACCAACATCTACTACTAGATTTGTATTTGATGTTATATTCTGTTGATACATTAATCCAAACCAACAATTATTATATGGAATATTTTCTTGAGCATTAATTCTTTTTATGCTTAGAAACATAAAAACAATCACAACTATTTT
>Ga0315908_10000636_pt1 | contig 27366 bp, 13 predicted proteins | sample LakEriMetagenome_12_FD_203520 | JGI IMG/M metagenome (GOLD analysis project Ga0315908, IMG submission 203520) | Freshwater fungal communities from buoy surface, Lake Erie, Ohio, United States - Buoy 4 MA124 | ecosystem: Environmental > Aquatic > Freshwater > Lake > Lake biofilm | place: USA...
AAATAATTGAAAGAATAAAATATGATTAAAATAAAAAAAAACAAATTATTCATGAACACATACTACAAATATATAAATTTTATGAAAATTCAGATGATGAAAATTATGAAAATTATACAATAATGGAGTATTTTGAATAATCTCTATAAAACAATAAAAAAAATCTAAAATTAAACTAATATATAATAAAATTATTATTATTATAAATATTAGAAGCTTTGTAGTATTGTAATCATTATAAAATTCATCATAGAAATATAAAACCATCCAACATAATGATAAGTGAGGATTATAAATATATTAAATTGAATAATTTTAAGAATAATATTGATTAAATAATAGAAGAGTTTGAAGAGGGAGTTATTAATTATCATTCTCCTTAACTATTAGAAAAAATTTTCAACGAAAATTAAACATTAAATTTAGAAAAATCTGATATTTGGAGTGTTGCTGTCTCTTTTATGTATTTTATAATGAAATAAGAAAAATAAAATATAATAGATTCTAGAATTAAAATTGAAGATATTTTTTTAAAAATTAATGATTTTGATGAAGGATAATATTATATTAAATTTTTAATTAATAATTTATAAAATTTAATTGATGATCCAATTTTAATATACGTTTTTAAAATAATGCTTACAATTAAAGAGGAATAATGAGCTGATATTAATACAATAGTAAAAATTTTAAAAAATAAAAACTTGTATAAAAATGATTTAACCGTTTTATTAAGGAAATAATTTTAATAAAATTAGTTTCTATTTTTATAAGAACTAAAAAATTATTTTAGTAAGAATAAATTTTATTTTTAGATAGAACTAGATGACTTAATTTAAAAAATATTAAAATATAAAGACAATATTTTAGAAAATTCAATTTAAGAAAATAAATAAATAATTTAAGATTATTAGTTTTAAAAGCAAATAATTATTATATAGATTTTAATTATTATTGATAATTTATGGGTTCCAAATACTTTATAGAAATTGATTTATTAAGACAATAAAAATGTATTATTAATGAATTTTGATAAAATAAGAAAGTTAGAAATAAACCTTTAAAATCAGAAAGAATAAACAGTAAAATTACAAAGAATATTAAAGTATATGAGTAAAATGACTAAATTAGTTTAAATAAATATGAATTTATGAAATAGTAAATTAGAAACTATCGATATAAAATATTTATCAATATTTTTTAAATAAGTATCTGAAATAGTTAAAAATAACATTTAAATACTATACAATAAAATTTAGATTTAATTTAGTTACGATTTAGAATTAAGAAACAATTGATATAACTTACTTGAATATTTATAAGAATTAAATATAGATTTATCTGAAAACAATCTAGATGGAAAACTAATGGAATTGTTTTCAATTGGACTTCAAAAACTAATTTACATTTATAAACTATCTTTAAATCTGAGCAATAATAAAATAGGTGGCGAAGGTATCAAATATTTATCAATTAGTCTTTAAAAAATGAGTAACTTAATTTGGCTAGACCTGAACTTGCACTTTAACATAATAGGACCAACTGGCTGCCAATATTTATCAGAGTGTATGAGTCATCTGGTTTTTCTTTAATATTTGAAATTGAATCTTTACTTTAATCATATAGGAGTAACAGGTTGCAAGCATTTGTGGAAAGGATTGAGTAAGTTAATTAATTTGCAAGAGTTGTCTCTTTTACTCTGGCTCAATCAAATACATGCAGAAGGAGTCAAATATATTGTAGATATTATTGTAGATATGAAGAATTTGTTGTATTTAACAATTAATATTGCTGATAATCAAATTTAAGATTAAGGAGCTAAGATTATTGCTAAGTCTTTAAAATCAATATCTTCTATTATTTCTTTTGATTTCGATATTAGTTGGAATTAAATAACAGATTTTGGCCTTAAGTAGATGTCTTTAGCATTTTAGAAATTTAACTTCCGTTTTTTTAATTTATATTTTTACAGTAATTTAATTACATTAGATTATTACTATTCTTTTACTAATCTCATTAAAAATATAAATAGTTTGTAAGTTTTTAATTTTAAAGTTGATTAATCATTATTTCATTAAAAATCAAATCATAATTATTTATAACATTAAAATCATCAAGATTAATTACATAATAATTATTAAAATATTAATAAATATTGATTTTTATACAATATAATATTTAAATCATAAATAAATTATTAATATTTCTATTATAATTTAGAAAATATTTATTAAGTAAAAAAATTTCTATAATCATAATTTAAGTTTAGTAATTTTTATGAGATAATAAAATTTTAAAATTCTAAGTATTACGTATAGAAAAGCTAAAATTAAATTAGCCGTTTAATCAATTAAATAAAATATCATATAAAAAAACCATAAGTAATTTTACATATCTCTTAGAAAACTAAAAAAAAAATATATTTTTAATATTTTGATATTTTTTTAGTTCTCATTATATATATAGATTCCTATAGGTTATTTAACTATTGTGAATATTGATGCAAATAAAGATAATTTTTTCATAAAGCTTTATTATATGAAAAAATTATAATTAGAGTCAAAACCTTGCAATTAAATAGTTATTGATATTATTAAAAACATATTAATAAAAATTTAAATGCTTGAAAAAATACAAAACATTTAATAAAAACATTTATATTGATCTGTTGGATTATAATTAATTATATTTTTAATTTAAAATTTATTTTTATTTTTTAAAATTTCTTCATTAATTTTGATTTACTAATTTTTGATTTTATTAATTTATTCCTCGATATTATTTCTTTTGGTATTTTTAATATCATGTTTCTTTATATTTTCACGATTAGGATTTTCGACTTATAAATTAATATACTTATAAATTTATAATTATAATTAATTATTAATTTTAAAATAATTACCTTCAAAAATTTAGTTTATTAATGTTTAATCATCATTTAAAAACTATTTATCAATTTAAGATATTTCTTAACATTTTTAAATTTGTGATATGGTTAAAATATCATTTTGAATTTTTTTTTTTTATTTAATTTATTGTATTGTAATAATTTATTATTAATTATCTAAAATATTAACATTAAAGATATTATTTTAAGATTCGATATGAAAAATATTATAGTTTGAACTATTATTTTATGATTAGATTTATTAATTATTTAAATTAAGGCTATTAATTATAAATTCGTTTTGTAAAATATTTTCATTAGAATTTTTTTCAAAAGATTTGATTTCTGTATGATTTTGATTAGATTGTTTATTTTATGTTTAAATTTAATCCTGTAAAATTAATTCATTAACTATTTGATCTATATCATTAATCATAAATATATTTAAATTATTTATTTTTTTATTTAATTCTACTTATTAATTTTAATTTAAATTTTCAATTTGATTGAAATTATTATTCAACTTAGACATTTAAACTTTATAATTAAATTATTTAAAATATTAATTATTTTATATAAAAATAAAGAAAAGATATTTATAAATTTTAAAGTTGAATATAAAAAGATATATTTAATAAAAATAATATATTTTAGAAATATTTAAAACGTAATAAATTTTATAAATTATTAATATAATTCATTACAATTTAAGTTTAGTAATTTTTATGAGATAATAAAATTTTAAAATTCTAAGTATTACGTATAGAAAAGCTAAAATTAAATTAGCCGTTTAATCAATTAAATAAAATATCATATAAAAAAACCATAAGTAATTTTACATATCTCTTAGAAAACTAAAAAATTTTTTTAATATGGTAATTTGTTATTGTTATTACTTTTAAATATTTATATTTTCATAGATTGTTTAATTATTGTAAATACTGCTGTAAAAATTTGTAAGTTTCTCATGAAATTGAATTATATAATAAAATTGATATATTATTCCAAAATATTATATAAAAAGCAATAGATATAAATAAAAGAATAGATTTATAATTATTTAAATGTATGTGAAAAGTTAGAAAAATTTTACAAGGAATAAAATAAATCTAAAACATTTTATTTTTAAATTCTTTAATATATAATTTTTATTTTTATAAATTTTTAATTATTTTGATCCATTATTTGTTCATTTTAAAAATTTAATTTTCAGTTATAGTTTTAATCTTAAACTTTTTTTTTAACTAAAAATATGAATTTTTCATAAGTTTATAATTATTTTATATTTTTAATTCTTTTAAAAACTATTACCTTATAAATTTAATTTTAGAGTATTATTGTCAATTAAAAGAATTTAAAGTAAAATAGAAATTATTGAAGTTTTAGAAAAAATTTGATTAATTCCAGATAAAGATATAATATTTGTTTAAATTATTCATTTATTTAATTTTTATTAAATTAATTTTTTTTTAATTTTACAAATTATTTGTTTTAGTTTTTTTTAAACAAATAAAAAATAAAATAGGTTTATAATTAGACCTGAATAAAATATTATATAATATATTGAAATATTTAAATAAGAAAACTAGAAAAAATTAAACATATTTAATTAAAATAAAATATTAGTAATAATTGGAAATTTCATAATCAAAATAAAAATGATTGCATTAAAGAAAACTAATTAAAAAATAATATTCAAATTATGTGATAAAAACTAATAATCATTTATATATTATTTCACCAATTTAGTTTAATTGAATTAAGATATAATTAATAAAATATTATGATTATAATAATATATTTTAAAATTCGTTAAATAAAATATTCTTTATATGAATTTTTAAAAAAAAATTAGTTTCAAAAAAAAAATTCTATATTTATATTTACTTGATATCTAAATATTATCCTATAAAATTAACTATTTGTTATTTAAATTATTTAATTTCAATTATTTGTCTTTAAGATTTAACTAAATTTTTATTCAATTTTTTTATTATATTAAAATTAATTTATACTTAAAAATTTTATTTATTTTCTTATTTAATAATTATATTTTTAAATATAGTATAAATAAATTCATATAATACATAAATTATTAATTTTTAATAAATATTTTTGTTTTATAAATTTAATTAAACTTGATTTTATTTATTACATATAATTATAATCAATAATCAGTTCAATTAATTCTAATTTAAATTAAAAATTATTAAAATAAATATTAATTAATAAAAATTAAAAATAAATTAGCTAAATAAAAAATATAAACAATAATGGTATAATTTTAGTTTAATAAAATATCTAATTCGTCTAAATATTTTCATTACTATTTTTCTAAAATTAGTTTTCCATATTCTTAATATCTTAGGTCTTAATTTTAAAACTTAAAGCAGTCTTTATAACTTCATCTACATTTTCAGTATGAAATTCAGGATATCTTAACAAAACTATAAAGAGATCATCCTCATTTTTACTATTAATTATTTGGTTTTCTTTTATTTTGAGTACAGCTAATGACATTTGATAGATAAATTTAGGTTTGTAAAGATAAAGATCTAGAAATCTGACAGATAACTCAAAAGGAAATACAGAAGCAAATAATGTTATAAACCAAGGAACAGCAAATACTCTATAATCTACCCTGAATTTCTTAAGAACCTTATCAACTTCTTTTAAATCTTTATTTATGAAATATTCTAATGTTTTAAATCTTACTAACAGATTTTCAAGGTTATCATAAATTTACTATTGATTGTAATTTTCTATCAAACTAATCATCATCCAAAAAGTGTTCTATTTTAACAAATAATAAATTAATTTATTATAATATTAATAAATTAGTGTATTTATTTAAATTATATATTATTAAAAATATTAAAACAAATTATTAAATCTAATAGATTATTAAAATTTTTAATATTATGATTACTTGCTAATTCATATAAAATAGAAAAATAGCAGAAATATAATTCATTCCTTGAACATATCCTAATTTTTCATTGAAAATACTTATACATTCGAGTACTTTTTATAAGTATATTTTACCAATATGGTTTTTAGATTTAAAAAATAAATTATCTCCAAGAGTTCTATGAACATCTAACTCAACAATATTTTAGTATTTTAAATTAGTATTTTGATATAAATCATCAAAATTAGTCTCTTTATATTTCAATTTTATTTCCTTTACTTTTGCTAATTTACACCACACATATCCTCAATATTCATTAGGAATCCCTTTTGCTAACTTGTTCTTCAAATAATTATTATACTTTTCACTTAATAAATTTTATAATTTAGGAATCACATTATTTTTCCACTTTATTTTTCTTTGCTCTATTTATTTTATTTATTCAAAAGTTTTTTATTTTTTTATTTTAAATCCAAATTCGTCAATTTAGTCATTACCTTATTATTTAATAACGATGTTAATGAATCCATTAAAATTTTAAATAATTTTTTAGTCCATGAGAATATAATAATTATTCAATAATAAAATATCTGAAAGATAAAATTTTAAATAATATTAAATATATAAGTAAGAATATAAAAATATAAGTAAATAAAAGTAAATAATGATGCGAAAAAGAAACAACAAAATTCAAGAATATCAAATTCAAAGCGGTACAAAGATAACATGTGGAGTATTCTCTAACAAATACAAAGGAATATTTATAGTTGGAGATAGCCGAAACCAAATAAGCATCTGGAAACAACACAAAGAAAAAGCTTAAATGATATTGAACAGTCAAAACATCAACAATATAAATCAAATAGAAGTATCTTCATTAGAATTTAATTATTCAGAAGATGAAGCATTTAGTGGAAGTAATAGGGGAATGATAAATACATGGGACTTATCAAGTACGAAAATTAGTTGTACTTTGAAGGGACATAGTCTAGCAGTTAATTGTTTAGGAAGATTTAAGGAGGAGAGAGCTAAACATTTATTGGTTAGTGGTAGTTAAGACAGTACATTGAAGTTGTGGGATATTAGGACTAAAAATTAAGTATATTAGTTTAAGGGACATACTTAATAGATTAATAGTGTTGATGTTAGTCCAGATGGAAAGTGGATTGTTAGTGCAAGTAGTGATAGTCTTATCAAAATATGGGATTTGGGATAAAATAGGTAATAACATATGACATAATACCTAATCATAATCATAATATTAATAATAATGATAATATTAATATCAATGATAATATTAATAACTATAAATAAAATTATGAATATTATAATTAATATAATATTATAGATGCCTGCACACTTTTAACCTTCACTAAGCATCAGTAAGCTAGGCCTAATTTAATCCTGATGACCGAACTTTAGTTTCATCAAGCAATGATAAAACAATCAAATACTGGTGTCTTGAGAACTTCTCTCTTATTTCCTCAACTAAGACCGACACAACTCCTGTATAAAAATTAATGTTTCATAATAATGGCAAACACCTTTTATCTTCCAATTACGAAAGTCTAAAAGTATGGGATATGGAGAAAGATGCACTTATGTTGGATTATATTGAGAGTCAGTGGAAAAATGTAATATAAATGCATATCAACTCTGAACATATTTATACTCTTAATTAAACTACTAATTATTTTGGATTATGGTAATGTGATCTTAACACCATCAATTTTAGTCCTGAATAAGCATTAATTAATAAAAATATTATGATTTAATAGTAATAAATGTAACAATAATAGTAATAAATATATAATTAATAGTAATAAGAGAATCATGAAGCTAGAAATTATCTAAAGCATCTAGAAGAAAATACTATCATTAATTTTAATCATTCTCCTAGTAAATAAAGGTCTTAATCTATTTAAGATGATATTATTTTATAGCAATAAAATTAACTACCCTTAAATCAATAATTTCTTAATGATAATATTAGTTAAATTGTTTTTTAATATAATGATAATGCTCCTTAGAAATTGGACGAAGTCATTAATAAGCAATAAATGGATATTGAAAGTGACTCTAAATAAATCAATAACAATTTTTATAATTAAAATATAAACTTTCATAAAAATAATAGTGCATTTTAGATTGAATAAAATAATATAATGTAAGTAGAAGATAATAAAAATATGCCTGAAGAAAAGTTTGAATATAATGTAGTTGATAAAAATCATTAGGATTTATTATAAAAATCTTTATTAGAAGTAAATCATGATAGAAGATTAGATATTGATTTTTCTTAAATTATATAAGTAGAGAACAAAGATAAATATTAGTAACTTGAATATATTAATGAAGTAAATTTATTAATCTAGCATAAATAATAATTTAAAAATTTTATGATAATAATATTAAATTTGATAATTAATAATAATAAATAATATGATATAAATGTTAATAATAAATAATAGAATAACAAAGAACACACAAAATTTTTTGTTATAATAGATTAACGGCGAAACTATATGAAACAAATAAGCTAATGGCTAAATAGCAATAACATAAAAACTGCATTAAACGCAATAAATTAATTGGTGGAGCCAAGCCTGATAAAAGATGCAATAAGATTAGGAACATCTGGAAAATTTAGTTTTTAGACTTTAAACATAGATGCAGCTACTCTTTATCTTAATAAATGTTTGATTCTCCTCACTAGCAAGTATTATCCTCATGTTAATGCAGCAGTAGATTTCATCACCAATATTATTCCTGTCTTCTAAAATGTATATTTTCATCATTATTATTATCATTATTATGTGAATATTATTCATATAATTTTGGCTTATATTATCATTATTATTATCTTTATTATTATTGTCATTATTTTTTTATTCTCATTATTAAGGAGATAATTCAGGTAAAGTCTCTAAATGTTGGTTCTGGAGTGGATCTGGCAAGAGAAGAAAGAATAAAAAAGTATGACCTTATTTTAAATGCTATCATTTAAATTTATGAGCATAAGAGATTGTAAAAACTGATAAAAAATAATGACACTCTTGGAAATAAGTCAAAGGTGCTTTATTAAAATATCACTTTTATTTTATAAAAAACTAATTACAACATAATCGTATAACAATGATGTCTATTATATTTATTATTATATAAAAGCATTATTCATTTTTTTTTCTTTTTTTTTTCTTTTTTCTATGTAATCTCTATTTAAAATGTATTCAAATCTAATAATTTGTTATTTTGTTAAAATATTTAATATTAAATTGAACAATATTTATTCAATTCCTCAAATTTTTATAATTTCTCATGCTAAAAATTATATAGAGAAAATATATTATATTTTTTGTTCAAGTTAAAATATTTTAATTATATTTTATTATTAATAAGAATGTATTTGATATTTAATAATTAAATATAATTTAAAATGTCCTCAAAAATTGGTATTAATTGAGGCTCACAAAACAAAATTATTAATTAAGGAATTTATTATTAATTGATTTTTCATAATAAATTTTATTTTCCTAATATAATAGTGCTTTATTATATTAATTCAGATTATTTTTAAAATTAATTTTTAATTTTTATATCTTCTAGTAAATTAGAGAAAATTTATATAAATTCTTTTTCTTTATCTTAGTTTAAATATATTCTTTAATAATAAATAATTATTTTAAATGAATTTTATTTTTTACATATTATTATTAAACGGAGATTCAAAAATAGTGCGAAAAATTCTTTTTATTTTAAATTCTTTATTATTATTTTATTTATTATTTTAAATACTATTTTAAATAATATTTGCTTGCATTAATTAATATTGTATTATAATAAAAATATTAAATATATAAAAATAAATCATTATTTTTTATATTTTTATTTATTTCTACTAATAATTTTTTCTTTATACTTTTATACCATTTTATTGAAAAATATAATAAAAAAAATAAATCCAAAAAAGTAAATAATATTAGTTTTTTCAGAACAAATTTAATTTTTTAAAGTTTAAGTTTTATTTTCTTGCTTTTATAAAAATTATTCAAATGATTATTGTTTTTATAAATCTAAATTTAATTCGTCTTTACAATTAACTATAATAAAAAACATGATTGCAAGAGATATGAAAGAAAGAATCGGTAAAATATTACTTTTTAATACTCTAAATATTATATAAAAAAATAAACTTTAATATTTCAGGCTGAACTCCTTATTTTTAGAAAATAAATATTTGTTTCTTGAATTTTTAAGAATAATATTCTTAAAAATCAAGTTCTATTAGCATCTTTTTTTCATTATTTTATTATCTAAAATGCCCTTCTATTTTTTTGCCTAAAAATAATTGCCAATACTTCTATTTGGTAACTAATATAAGTGTGGTTTTTAATTTCTGAAGAATTAATTTTTCGAATTCACTAGATCCAGGGAATAAAGTTGGATGATTTTTATATTTCAAATAAAATTAAACAATGAATAATTTTATTTTATCAATTTGTATTTCATCATCGAAATTATTCTATTAAATAATTGCTATTTTTTATTTAATATCATTAATTTGTAAATTTTATTTAATTTCATCAGTGAATGATTCAATAGGAGAAAAGTTAGGAATGTGTTATAATTTGGATTTGAATATAAAAACTACAACAGTTTCTATCTTAAAAATCATCAAACATTTAGCTTGATATCTTTAATAATATATTTATTTTCTTACTGAATAAAGTAAGCTAGATCTTTGCCTATTATTATTATATAGTCTTTATAAGTCTAGTTAATATTTTCATTTAAAATTTCAATTATTTTATTCGTTTATTCTTTTTAGAATAATTCTTAATCTATATTTAATTCAATTAAATCCACAAAATATTTTACTGTTTTCGGATCATTGTCAATTTTAATGATCGATTTTATTTAGGATCCTTTTTATTTATTTATAGTTTTCATAAAAAAGATAATATTTATATAAATAATAGTTAAATATAAATTAATTTATTTGATGTAATAACTGAATTAAGGAAGAGCTATTAACTTTATAGATGTATTAACTAAAGATAATATGAAATACACTTTTTAATTAAACGCTGATTGTATATAAATATTAGAAAAAATAAGAAAAAAACATATTGCAATTGTTACATTTACAGGTCCATAGAATTCAGGAAAATCATATTTAGCTAATAGACTGCTCTAAAAATAAGATGGATTTAAAGTTAAAAAAGCATTGAATATTTAATAAGATCAATAATAAAGTTTAAATTGAAATATATAAATATGGAGCGAACCAATAAACATAGATGAAAATTCTGTGATTTTAGTTTTAGATAGTTAAGGATTATTTAATGAGGAATAAAATAATAATATTGATGTTTCTCTTTTTAGTTTCATTCTTTTGATATCCTCAACAGTTATTTATAATTAAATAGGGGAACTTAATTAAAAATCTATTGAATAATTAGGAAATTTGATTAAAATTGATAAGAAGATAAAACTTGATAAGAATAAAGAGAATACAAAATAACAAATATAATAATTATGTCCTAATTTGATTTTTGTTTTAAGAGATATTTAAGATTATTAAAAAGACAGTGAATATTTAAAGCAAATATTAATAGATGATTAAAATAAAGATAAATCTAACTTTCGATTAAAAAATGCAAAGAATAGATTGAACAATTATTTTATAAATAAATCTGTAAGTGCTTTAATAAAACCTTGTTCATTACAATCTTAATTACAAGATATTTCAGAATATTAATGGACAGATATGAGACAATAATTTAGGTATTTTATATTAATAATTAAAGAGAATAAGTATCAGCTTTAAATAAAGAAATAATGAAAATAACTAAGCCTAAATAATTTAACGGGTTCAAATTGATTGGAGAGCTTTTCATACACATGGTTTATATAATAGTAGATGCTATAAATTCTAATAAAGAGCCAGAAATATAATAGAGTATTGATGCTATTTTAGAAATTTAATAGAAATCGATTTTGGAAAGGATTATTACTGAATTTGACAGAAATGTCATAACTTATTTCTGAAATTAAAATATGCCTTAAGATGTTTCAGATATTGAAATTATGTTTGAAAAGCTTAAAGAATATAGTCTTAAAAAAGTAGAGGAAAAATAGAATTATTTGTTAGATTATAATAGAATTTAAAATGTTAAAAATCAATTGACTAATTATATTGAAAAAACTCATGTTTAAATTTATCTCAAAAACGATTAGATTTGCAAAAATTAATCTAATTAATAACTTTTAAATTTTATTCAAAGTCTTAAGCCTGTTCAATTTTTAAATTTAGAAGAAATTCATTCTGATTTTATTACTTAAAAATATAATGAGTTTCAATTTAAATATTCTAATTATGTCAAGTAAGTTAAAGGAATTTATAAATGTAATATTTATTTTATTCTAAAAATATCTTTAAACTTTATTAATAATAATAGATTAGCAAGTTTCAGATAAATTAGGATAAATGTTATTTAATTTCATGGATTAAACTTTTTTAAATATATAGTATTTGTATGATAATGAAATTAAAAAACTTGAGTTAGACAAATAGTATAGATTATAAAATATAGAATAAAATTAAAATATTATTTAGCAATTAAAAAATTAAATTGATTTAAATTTGCTTGAAATTTAGAATTTAAAAGAATAGATAAACAATAATTAATTACAATATAATATAAACTAATAAACTGAAATAAAAAGAAAAGAATTATTTGAAAAATAATAATTGTAAAATTAAATTGATAAAGATGATTTATAAAAATAATTATCACAAGTCCAATAATATTATTAATAAATCGAATTAATTAAAAATAAATAAGATTAAGAATTAAAATAATTGCATCAAGAAAAAGAAATTTTAAATTAATAATGCGAAAAATAATAAAAATAAATAGAATAAAATTCAGAAAAATAAATATTTTAAATGGATGAAATAATATCTTAATTTTTATCGGCAAAAGAAAATTTAGAAATAAAAATTAATGATTTAGATTTTTATAATAAGAATTATTAGGAATTAAATATTGTTAAATAAAAAGAAAATTAAATTTAATAATTAAATTAAAATTTTCTCAAAATTATAGAATAAAAATAATAGGAATAAATTATGAGTATAGAAAAATAATAAAAATAATAGAATGAAAAAATATGAATTTTAAGTTAGGAAAAACAAGATTTGTATATTGATAATAATACTTTATTATAAAAAATACAATAAATTGAAAGAGAATTGGAAAAATAGAAATTAATAGAGAGTAATTTACAATTAAAAGAATTAGAAATTAAGCAAAAAGATGAATTAATAAATCACTAAGAAGAATTAATAGAAACTTACAAATAAGTAAATAATGATTATTTGATAAAAAATATAGAAAACTAAGAAGTATGTAAAGATTTATAATAAAAAATGGCAAATATTTCAATGGAGAAAATTCTTGCTTAAGAATAAACAGATTTATTAAAGGATATAATTAGAGAAACAATAAAATTTATGAAAAAAAAGCCAAATAACTTATAGAATATGTTAAATAACTTGGAACAAAAAGAAAAACAAGAAGTAAACCAATACTTTTAAGATTTAGGAGTAAAGATTTGATAATAAAATAATTTATAAGATATCAAAATATTGTTCTATTATTATTGAATTTTTGTTAAATGGATTTTGACAAATTTAAGAGTTCTTTTATATACCTTAATCATAAATAAAAATAATTAATAATAATTATAATAATTAATAATAATAAATAATAATAATAATGATTGTAATATATAATAATTAATATCAATAATTAAAAATTTACGTATTTTAAACCTAAGATGTATTAAAAGTATTCTAAACTTAGAGAGTCAGTTCTACAATTTTGTTTAATGGAATGATGTCTTCCAACTTCTTTTCAATTTTATTTTTATTGCTATTGTTTGCATAATAATCGCTTGTAAATTTGTTAGTTAATCCTAAATTTAAATTCTGATTGAACAGATTATTAGAGTTAGATTAATTCTCATTCTGTTTTAAATTTCTATTTTTATTTTATTGCTTTTCTAACATTTACTTAAATTAAATTAATAATTTTACCAATAAACCCTACATTTAATTATCTTTTTTTAAATTAGTTTTTTCAAAAATGTTATTGTCAATTTTTTGTTAATTATTTTCAAACAATTTATCCAATCTATCATCATAGAATTATTATTTTTAACTATTCTGTTAAAATTTAGAAGAAATATTATCTAAAAGCTATAAATTTTTATTTCTATTTGGATATTGACAAAATGATTTATTCCTGCTCTATTAAAATCAAAATAAATATTTACATTTGCTAAATCGTTTTGCTTATTCAAAAGGTTTTAACTTGAATTAAAATCAAGAAATGATTTTTCAGATTATAATTTCTGATTGTCATTGAAAAGATAATGACTATTGTTTTTAATAACAGGTCTGTCAAATAAAGAGAGTCCATCATTATTATTTTATCTAAATAATTCATTATTATTTTATCTAAATAATTCATTATTATTTTATTTGAATAATCCTTCATTATTATTTTATTTGAATAATGTTTCATTGTTTTACTTTGAGAATAATCCTGGTTCATTAGATTTGATAAATGAATTCCTTTGAGAACTGCTTCGGTCGAGTTGCTTTTTGAACATTGTAAATTCATCTTGAATTTTGCTTCGACTAAAGTCTAATTGATTTCTAGATTTGGAACTGTTGTGTAAGTTTAAGCCGAACTGTTCTCTCTATTTATTTAACTCTATTATTTTTATAAAAGCTTACCTTCAACATCTCTTTATCTTCTTGTTTATATTTATTATATACTTATTTTATTTCTCATTGTATTTAAATTATATTATAAACTATTATCATTGTATTTAAATTATATTATTAATTATACTTGTTTTATTTATTTTATTTTTATATTTAATAAATATTTTAGAATATAATTAGTACAATTTATTTATATATTTATTAACTATATTTCTTTATATTTATCATCTAATTCATTTTTCATAATTAAATAATATCTTTTTCTTTATATATTATTTTATCTATTTAGTTTGTTAATTTATCTAATTCTATCTATCTTCTACATTTTTATTCTTAATTCAATTTATTATTCATATTTAGTTATTTTTATGTGTTTTCATTTTGATAAATTTTTTATTTTAATTTTTAATTTTCATCAACTAAGTTATTAGTCATTTGATTAAATTCTATTAATTTTTATTTAATATTCTAATATTACTATTTATAAGTTCTAAATTAATATTAATAAATTAAACTGATATTTTTTTTCGAAAAATAAATTCTTTTCTTTTAATTCTTGATTTAATGTAAGTAATTCAACTATTTCATATTTTTAATTATCAATAATAAATTGATATTTATCTAATTACTATTGCTATTTTTCAGATAATAATTATTCTTCTTAAGTTACTTTAAATTAATAAAAATTTATTAAATACCTAATTATTTTGAAAATTATTATTCATTATTATGCTTATTTTATTCTGTTATTTGGATAGACAAAATATTATTCTAATTTTAAAATTTCCATTGATAACTTTTAATATTAAAAAATATTTACTTTAGTATTTATTTTTCGTAACCATTTATTATCTATTAATATTCACTTTCTTTTTTGTTAAAAGATTCAATTAATCCTAATTAATTCTAAATATGAACTTAATCCTCTTTTTTATTTTATTATTTATAATTTACCATATTATTAATTTAACTTTTCACTAAGTTACTCAATTATTAAATCTTTTTCATCTAATTTTTACTTCATGATTTCTATATTTTGTAAACATTTTTATATTAATTTAAAATAGTTTTCTTAATGAATTTGGTCAACTTGCAATCCTATTTGATTTTAAAGATCTATTTTTTTATTTAATTTTAATACCTTTCATTATTTATAATTATTATTAAATCATATCTTTTTAAATATTCATATTTTCAATATTACTCATTAAAATAATATTTTTAATTATATATTTAATTATATAAATTTATATATTGTTATTTTAAATTTATTAATTAATTATTTATCAACTTTAACCTTGATTTCAATTTGAATTCATTTTTTTTTTTATGATATAATAAATTATACAATAATAATTAAAATTAATTCAATCATATTATAGAAGAAAAAATATATTTTTAGTTTTTACACGATTTAAATAATCAAAGTTAAATGTATTAGTACTAAGAGCTCATTTAAAAACTAGATAATTTTTTAATTATAATAAATTTTATAAGTAAAATTTAGTTTAATTAATACTGAAATAAAATAAGATGGATAAAATATAAATAAGATGATTAAAATATAAATAAGATGATAAATATATAATATAAATAAGATGATAAAAATATAATATAAATAAGATGATATAAAATATTATATTAAAATGTTTTTATAATAATTAATAATAAATGTTTTTTATAATAGAATGAAAATAAATATTTTATTTAAAAAATAGAATAAAAAATAGTTAGAAAATAATGAGTAAAATTTAGTAAAAATTGAAAAATATTATAAAAGAGTATTAAAGATATATCAGAATTAATATCTTGAATTTGAAATAGAATTAAATATATGAATATATGAAATAAATAGTGATCAAAAAAGAGAAAAAGTACTTTTGCCTCCAGGTGGATTGTGGACCTTGACTGATGTTTTACTTGGATTCTAATTATCATTAATTGACTAATTATTATTATTATTCTACTACTAAGTGATCCTGTTATTATAATTATTAATTTATTACTACTATTATTACTACTATTATTGTTGTCTTTATTATCTATTTTGATTATTCATTGACTGATTGTTACTTGGTTTATCATCCCAACCTAATTGTATTGTTGAATTGCCTCCAGGATTGTTTGATACTCTTACGTTGCTTGTATTTTCTTTTTAAAATTACATTCTTATTTATTATTATATATTTATTCCAACGTATTCTTATATATTTTCTTGCAAAGTCACTCTAATTTAATCAATTTTATATTTTTTATATTCGAATTCTATTAAATAACTTTTATATCCAGATGAAGAACATCCTTTTAGATATCTTTATTTTTACTTTTTTAATATAAATGTTTTATATAAACACAAAAATAGTTAAAATTAAAATCAATAATACAAAAAATAAAAAAAAAAGTTCAAATAATCTTTTAAATTTAAATAATAAATAATAATCAATTAAAGCAGACTCTTATAGTTTACATTATTAAAATTAATACCAATTGTTTTTAATATAAGTATTAAGCAATAAAGTTACAAAGAATATTTTAAGCATAAATACTTTATTTTAAAAACTAAATAATGAAAACTCCTCATTAAAAAAAAAGATAGAAAACTAATAACTATAAAATGAATTGAGAATGTTAAAATATTAGAATATTATGATGTAAGCATAACATAAATAACAAATATAAGAATAAAAAATTCATATTTTATAATAAACTTTAATGGATCAATAAAGTCATTTCTAAAATAGTATAACAGATCTTACCTTTAGTTTAAAAAAAATAACAAAATAGTTTTTAAATATAAAAAAGTAAATTGGAACTCATCAAAGTTAGATTTAGTCAGTAAGAGGAATATAAAAATTAAAAAATAATCAGATTTCATTATTAATTAGTGATTGTTAAGAAATAGAAAAAAAACTAACAAAAAATTAATTAATGATGAATAAGTTCAAAACCAATTTCAATAAATAATATTATGAAGTGAGTAAAATTAAAAGAAATCTTTTATAAGAACTTGAATCTATAAAATTATAGAAATAATTCAATCACTATATGTACATATAAAGTAAAAAGATAAAAAAATAAATACACAAACTTAGATAATAAATAATAGCAATTGTAAGAAAAACTCACAATTAAGCCCTTTTACATTAGTTAGAATATAAAATAACAAAGTATTATTTAAAAAATAAAGGTAAAGATCATGTTATTAGATATTTATAAAATAAAGCAAATAAAACTAAAGACAAAGCTGATAAGTAAAGAATAATTTTGAAAATAAATTTGCTAAAGAACAATAAATTTGAATAATTTTACAGTCATTTTTTGCCAAAGAAAAGAAAAAATAAGAATGTGAAAAGTAAAAAAAAAACAAAGCTTGACTTTAAAAAGCTATTTGGATTTTGATTGAATAATTATATAATATATCAAAATAAATTGCAAATAACTTTGACTTATTGCTTGTGATTCTGATGGAAAAAGTTGAACAATAACTGTTTTGCTTGTTAATCATCATAAAGCATGCTCCCATTTCTATTAATAATCAAGTCCAATTATTATTACGAGTCTTAAAAAAGCAAAGAGACAAGTTGAAACAAATGATAGGAGTTTATCTTCATATGCAATGGGTGTCTTATTAAATAAAAATATTCTTAATGTATAATAAATGCTTGATAAATAATATTAATAATAACTTAATAATATTATAATATAATAATAAAAAAACCTTAAATAGCTGAGGATTTTGTCTTAAAAGAGAAAAAGAAATTTCAATTATTATTAACTATCCAAAGCTGCACAACAAGCAATAATGCAATATATTTCCTCATCATTTAGTCCTTCATCTTCCTTTTTAAACACCTCAAAGATCTCATAGATCTGATGCTCATATACTTCGTTTATTATTTCCTGTAATATTTCCATCAGTTCAAATTCATTGACTCTTTTATTCTCTTTCTTTATCTTATTCTACAAGAATTATTGTATTATTTTAAAACCTTCTTCAGATACTATTTTTTCAAATAAGCTGTTCTTTTATATACTATCAAAACATTCTATAAAATCACTTCTGAACATTATTTTCAATATTTTATTTTATTATACATTTTATTTAAATTATCATAATTATAAAGATATTTTATATTACAGTAAATAATATAAAATTAATAGTATAATATTAAATAATAATATAATATTATTAAATATTATATGAATATTCATTTTAAAAACCACTTGACTATATTAATATAACATTTTTTGGATTAAGAAATAATAGTAATTCTAATAATCCAATTAAGTCCAATAAGAGTTAAAAAAAAGTAAAAAGCCTAATGATAATAAAATGGTATATCCCCTTAACTAATATTCCAGACCAATTAATACTCTGTAAAGCCTTCTAACAACTCCTCTTCACTAAAAATAACTTAATGATCCCTCCTACAATTAGTTTCCTAAAATATTTGCTTCTACTTACAATAATTATCTTTGGCCTATTAACTAAATTCAAAGTTTTTAGTAATTCTAAGCCTAATTATTTTAAATTAACAGACTTATTCTAATGATTAAATATCAGTAGATTTGTCCATCCAATGAGTATAATTATAATTCTGACTAATATTAGCAGTTACCACTGTCACTTTATCATAAATACATTTGTTTCTACCTTTAGGACACCATTGCCATTCTGAGTGTTATGCTTTTAGTTTAAAATGCAGTTATGGAGCTGCTTCTCGTTATTATTAGAGAAATTCGCAGATCTTGTTACTTTCACGGATCTAATCTAGGTAATAGAAAGTCTTGCTAGTGAAACTTTCTATTAAATAGATAATTATCCAGAATATCAATAATATATTTAAACGTGGATTATTAGTAGTAACCCTATAATAAATAATTATTATTAACCCTATAATTAATATTAGATTAATAACTGTTCTGTCGTACATCCATTCGTTTGATTCTTCCACCCTAATATCATTATACCACATACATTTCACTTCATCCTTATTATCATTATAAATATACTTCCCTTCCCCATTAATCATATCTTTATCCCAATTAGCTATTATCTTATCTTTATTTTTTAATATCAATTCTCCTGGTCCTTACCTTAGATCATTATTAAAGTATCCGTTATATTGTGAATGATCCCAATAAGTCATCTTTCCTACTCCGTCTTTTTTTCCATTCTTCCAATTTCCACTATAAAAACTACCATTTTTGTAAAAACATGTGCCTTATCCTTCTCTTTCTAGATTTTAATTATAATCGCCTTCATAATGTCCAAGATCTTGGTATTTTGAGAATTCTTTTTGGCATTTTATCATTGTTTTCCCTAATACCTGTTTGGAAGGGTTATGATTTAACATATCTATTTCGAAAAATAGTTAGTTTTTTTCATTATCTTCTAGTAATTTTTATTGGTCTTCATTTTAAATTAGGTTACGGATTTCTTTATTTGATTCATTGTCTTCATTATTTGGATTGGATAAATATTCAATAATTTTATTTTGTCTTTGGTTTTATTATATAATTAGATTTTGCTATAAATCATTGTTATTCTGACTCATTATTTAATTTTTTAATTAATTATATTAACAATATATAATTTATATATATCAATCAAATTAATTTTCTGATTCATCCTAAATTATGAATTAATTTGCTATTTTAAAAAACATTTTTTCCTCTTAAGAACACTCATTTTATTAGAAAATTTTTTAAAACTTATTGTATTTTTAATTTATTTATTAGGTGTTACTATTAGCTTCTATATCAGTTACAAACTATTTTTGTTTTTAAAGATTTTTAATAATATCATTTTAATTTTTATACATATTATAATCATCTAATTCGATATAATTATTAAGCTTGTTTTTGCTTTTATTTAGTTTCTTTTTGCCTTATTTTTTATTTTGTTTTCTCTTTTCTATATTGTTAATATCAATACTTTAATACTAATTTTATTATTCATTTTTAATCATATTATTTTTATTTACTCCAATTAAAATGCTAATTATCTTCCTAATTAATCAGTTGCTTCCATAAAGAAAAAAGAGAAAAATAAGAAGTTTTTTTAAATTATTTTTTGAAATAAGAAAAAAACTATTAATTCTTATTGATTATTAAATGAACTGCTTAATATCAATAAATAGTTTTTAGAAAATAATAAAGGAAATCTTTTAGTAATCATGAATATTAATTTAATAACTCATTAAATAATAAAATTATAATTATGAATATAAATATAACTCATAAATATCACGAAAAAAAAGGTTTGAACATTTCTCTCCATTTATCTTCAGTCTCTTCAAACTCTTTTAGTTTATTTTCCTAAAATAAAAATTAATAATTACAGTGTCCTTTTCATCATTAAAATTAAATTTTATTGCTTTTCCACCAGAAGTATAAAGAGTGTTATCGTTTTCATAAATAGCTGCTGATTATTAGATATTTTTATTAAAAGCTTTCAAAAAACCATTCGCAGTTTCTTATATTTCTTTACTATTTTTAGTTAGATTTTCATTAAAATTCTAAAATTCAATTAGTTTTTCTGCTCTTTTAAATGTTTCAGGATCATTTATGCTTTCAATCTATTTCAATATTTATTATTTTTAGTACTGCTGAGTTTAAGTCCTTTTTAAATTTTGGATCCTTAAATGGATCAACCGTTAATAATTAAAGAGTTGTTTTTGTTTCTGGACTCATGTATAATTCATTGTTATTTTCTATTGTTTCTTTAAATCTTGGTAAATTTACATTCATAAATTTGTAGGCTTTATTGATTGATTATTATGTTTCATTCAAATAATTAAGCATCATTTCTTTTACTTTTTCTGGGTTTTCTTTTATATATTCTAAGGCCTAATAATTATTATCTTTTTAATATTTTTCACTATTATTTTTATTACTATTTATATTATTATTATCTATAATCTTATTATCATTTGGCAAAAAAATTCTATTTAAATTATTTTACTAAAAATTTAATTAATTTTAGTTTTATTATTAATTAATATTATTTTCAGTTTCTTTATTTTATAAATTTAAATCTAATTATTTTATATTGTCATTCTAATTTAATTTTTAATAATTTTATTGATTAGAAATTAGTTTTTCTTTAAAAGAGAATTTAGGTTAATTAATAAGAATATTAGAATTTTTCTTATCAGTTTCAACAATTAAAGAATTATCATTTTTATGATTATTCAAAGAATTATTATTTTATAAAATTTCTTTAGTATTAATAAGAACTTGATCATGATCATTATATTTTTAAAGCTATTGATCAGTACTAAGAGTAAATAAATCTTAATGAGAATCAAAATTATCTTTGATAGAATTCTTATAACTTTCAAACTATTTATCAAACTACTATTCTAAATAAACTCCGTGATTATTAAGTTTAATTTCATCTATATCATTTTATGTATCAGTCTTTGAAATTGCTTCCATATCAATATGAATATCATTTTCATCTAATTTTAAGTCTTCCATTTTGAAATTCTTATTATCTTCATCTGATCCAAATGTGTAAATAGAAGTATCAGTGTCAATAGCCTGATTCACCATATGATTAATATCACAAATAGCCACACTTATTAATAAAATATAAATAAAATATTGCATTATTATATTAATATATTATATCTTTCACTTTTAATACCTCAACAATTATTATAATAATATTATTTTAATTTCATTAATAATCATAAAAATAATTATTAATAATATTTTTAAAATATCATTTATCTTCTTAATGATTTAATATATTAAATAATCATTATTTTAAATATTATTAAATATACTTTCTACCAGCTTAATTAGTCTTTGATTATTTCTGTTTGTTTATTAATATTTCCTTTGTTTAATTTAATAAGAATAAATTTTGCTTTTTCAAATTCTTCTTTTAATTTTTAATAATATAATTAATCTTTTAAAATTTTTTCTAATTTTTTTAATTTAAAATATTTTAATAGTTTTGACTGATTGTCATTAAAGAGTACTTATTTTATTTTTTATCTCCAGTCTTAATAAATAAAGATTCTTTATTTCTAATAATTCTTTAACAAAATCTATTATATTTATATTTTAATTTTTCAAATTTTTCAAAATTTTTTTTGATTTTCCTAATAATATTTTAATTTTTATAGTTAGTTATGTTTGTGGCTTATTTTTAATTTTATTCTCTCATTTACATGTAAATTTATGAATATTAATTTATTCATTTATTAAGTATTATATTATTTTAATATTAATAATAATTTTGATTACTATTAGTTAATGAATTCTAGCGATATTATTTTTAAATTAAATGATATTAATTTTGATTATTACATTATTAGAATTCAATTAAGTATTAAAATTTTATCTTTAAGTTATATTTACTTTACTTTGAATTTTATTTTATTTTAATAAATTTTTTCAATCTTTTTTAAAATTTAATTTAATTTTATTCTTATTTAATATTTTAATTTTATTCTAATATTTTATTTAATCAATGAATTTATTAAATTCTTCTATATTCTAATTAATTATCTTAAAATAAAAAAACATATTAAAATAATTTATTATTTGAAGATTAAAATGAATATTTTAGAATATTTTCTTTAATATATTAAAATATCATTATTTAAATTAAAATATTATATAAAAAAGTGTTTTAAAATATAATCATTTTCATAAATTTAAAATCAAGCTATTTTATCTTTTTATTATTAAAATTGAATATAAATTTCACATTGAATATTTTATTATACTTAAAATAATTTATCTATTTCTGTTTATATTTTAATTATGTTGTTAATACTAAATTAAATTTAGTTTATCATATTATTGTTTAAATTGTTTAATTCAAATTTTTCAAATAATTATAATTTTGATTATATTTTTATTTATTAAAATCTACATAAAATCAAAGGTAATTTATAAATTAATATTCTTTAAGTAAAAGATTATTTTAAATTATCTAAAAAAAAATTTAATATCTTATATTTCCTTTTAAAAGCAAAGGATTATTATACATAATTATATTAATTTTATTTGTAATAATTATTTGATTAATTATCAATTAAAAAAGATTTTTATTAATTATTTATTTTTAATGTAATGTTTCAAATTTTATTTATTAATTTACTTATTGTATTTCATTTTAAACATTTAATCTAATGCATGATTTTGTTTAAATATAAATTATAAGAATCATTATTTCTAAATTTTTTTAAATTTACTTTGATCTATAAAAAAATAATAATTTTGTAGAACAGTAAGATAAAACTAATTATCTAAAGTTATATTAAAGTTAATAGAATTTTTATATTAAATTAAATTATTTTATTAATAATTCTTTTCATATTCAGTAGAACATAAGTAAAATTAAATTATTTTCAATATTAGACTAATTAATGTTAAAAAAATTATAGATTAGTATAAATATAGATTTTTTATACTTTTATTTATTATAAAATAGAAAATTTACTACTCCATATAGATATATTTCTTTAAAACATTAAATCTTTTTATTTACTTAGTGAAACATTAATTAAATTTTTTATAATATAATGTCAATAAATATAATAACAATAATATAAATAATAAAAGTAATAAAAATAAAAATAATAAGAATAATAATAATGATAAAATCAGAAGAATATCTCAAAAACTTCGTAATCAAGAATTCTAAAGGTTTCCCTTCCTCCAAGGTATTCATATGCCTCAACAGTATCAGCTTAAATGTTATTTGGCAATTAATAACTTAATCCTAATCTAGACCAACTTTTATAATTCTAATTGCATTGATCTGATACATGCAAATCAAATTCACCAAAAGTAGGTCCAAATTCAGTTTTACATATTATCTCACTACTTTTATTAATATTTCAGTGCATCGTGTTTTTATTTAACTGAAACATAAAACTATTCCCGTTTCCTTTTTTTATTTCTTCATTATCAGCTTTTTACCAACTCAAATCTGTAAATCCCCCAAATATTTAATCATATTCACTTTTTATTATTATTAATGTATTAAATTTATTGTCACATTTTTCATGAAATTTCTATGCTTCAAAACCATCTATTTAACCACTGAATATTCAATTTATTTTTATTAATTTCTATTTAAAATAAATAGTAATTTTTTTATAATCATTAAAGTTTATTATTTAAGATATTATTTTATTTTCATTTTTTCTCATTTAAAATTCAAAATTTTATATCTAAATTACAAATTCATTAATGTATTTCTATTATAATTATTAAATATTTTATTCATATTCTTTTTATTTTTAATTACATTCATCTTTATATTTTTCTTCTAGTTAAATTAAAGATTACTCTATTTAATTTTATAATATTAATTTATTCTATGAATAATTATTTTTTATTTCTTTGATTTTTTATAATTTCTATAATTCTGACTATTTATTTTTTGAAATCATATAAGTTTAATATAAATTTATAGTTTTTTAAAAATCTTAAGAAGGATTTTATTCTTATATCAATATTTGTTTATAATCAAGCTTTATTTATTTTAACTATTCTTTTTTTAATGTTTTCTATTAAATAAGATAATTTTTATAAACTTCTTCTAATTATTTTAATTTGGAATCAACAATTTATTATGATTATTGATTTAATTTGTATATTGAAGTGATTTATTACTCTAATTTTTTTTGCTTATTTTATTTTAATTTATATTATTTTTCTAAATTTAACTAATTTAAGAATTATCTTTAAATATTTTAAATTTAATCTAATTATTCTTAATTTTAATTTCTTAGTTATTAAATATGAAAATGTTATTCTTATAATTTCTAATTTTGAATCAATATTTATTATTATAGTTATTAATTATCATCGTCTAAATTTTTAGTTTTTAAATTCAATATTAAACTTAATTAACTAAATAATTTAATATTTTATTAAATATATTTAAAAGAACTTTAATCATTAATTATTTGATCGATTTCGAAATCAAAATTAATTTTAGATTTTTAAATTAATAATATTTGATTTTGATAAAAATTAATCTTTTCTTTAAAGAAAATTTCTAACTAGCTTAATTCTTATTAAAGTTAATTTATATTTATATTTTCAATTTAATGAAATTCATGTAATTACTAATAGCATTCAGGACAAATAAATAACTTACATTGATTACAAATTTTATCTTATTACTTATTATGTTATTAACAATAATTATATTCGTTATAACTAATTTAAGAAATTTATTAAGTAATTTTTTTGTTAATTTATAATTAATTTATACTTTATTTCAATGATTAATTGCATAAAGGACAAATTGAGTAATTATTTCCTAATTCATAAATTTATTAAATACATGTTTAACAAATAACATCTCCACATTCTAAATTGATCGGAAGCCTATTTAAAGTATTAAATTCTAATTGACAATAATCACAAATTACTTGCATGATAAATTTTATCGGTTATTAATTTATCCAGCAATAAATAATAATAATTATATAATAATAATATTATACTAAAATAATAATAAAATAATGCTGGACGATTAATTTTTTAAATAAATATTAATATATGAGGAAAAGCTAATAAACAAAACTTTAGAAAAAGATGAAATGATTAAGTTAATAGAAAGTTACACAGTAAACAAAAAAATAATAATTAAATTAGAAATGCGTAGAATAATATGACTTGAAATCAGATCCAATTTAGATTTATTTCAAAGACAAAATTCAGACAACAGTATTTTTGTTATCTAAGGTAGACAAACTCTGGAATGACAAAGACTAAGTATAATCAAATCCTATTACAAATATCAGAGACACCAAAGCCATTTATCTAGAAGCTATGAAAGGCAAAGAAGTTAATATTAATACTTATTTTAAGTTATTATTTTAATAATTTCTTTTAATAGTTTTATATTATTTCTTATTATTCTTTTAAATATTTTTTTTATTATTATATAAGAATAATTAAAAAAATGATTATGATTACCAGAAAAGTCAATAAGCTAATACTTTTAAAATGATGTTAGAAATAAAAAAAAACAAAATAGATATAAATAAAATGATTGATGATTTTGAGGAAATTCAAATGAATAATAATTAAATTCTGTTTGATGATTTGGAAGAATAAGTTAATAAACTTAAGTCGTCATTGGAAAATAGTAAGTTTCAAAATGAAGAACAAGTAATTCCTAAATAATTTACAGAAATTGTTAAGAGATTAACTAGAATTTCTTAAAAAAATAGATCTTCTTTTATTAATCCTTTAAATATTTAACAGGAATTATAGTTGAAAAGGAATGAAAGTGTTTAAAGAACTAATAATAATATGAGAAGACTTATTACTAATGAATAAATTGATGAATAATGTGAGTTAGAATAAGAATGCATTCAAGGTATTTTATTATTTTTTATTTGAGATTCATATCATGATAAAAAATAGGAATCAGTTAGAAGGAGATGATAATCTAGATATAATTTATAATTTTAATAATTAATCATTTATTTCGTTAAAAAAAAATAAAAAATAATTAATCATTTAATAATATTAAATTATTATATTAAATGATAATAAAAGATGATTATAAAAAGATAAGTTATAATATAAAATATAAATAATAATATTGATAATAAATATTAACTAATAATATCTAAAACATATGGCAACAAGTGTAAAAAAAGCAGAGAACGTGTAAACATTTGGTAGAAAGAAAAACAGTGTAGCAGCAGCATGTGTGAAACCTGGTAAAGGAATGATTAAGGTAAATGGAGTACCTTTAGCTTTAGTAGAGCC
>Ga0315908_10000637_pt1 | contig 27361 bp, 28 predicted proteins | sample LakEriMetagenome_12_FD_203520 | JGI IMG/M metagenome (GOLD analysis project Ga0315908, IMG submission 203520) | Freshwater fungal communities from buoy surface, Lake Erie, Ohio, United States - Buoy 4 MA124 | ecosystem: Environmental > Aquatic > Freshwater > Lake > Lake biofilm | place: USA...
GACTTCTGTGACCCCCTTTTTTGCAGTGCTGGTTAGAAACTCCTCGCTAAGCACTCCAGTTTGAACCCAACCGGTTCTCGGTGGCGAAACTCCAGCCCAGGGAACTCGCTCGGTTGAAGTCATATCAAAAACAAATCGTTCGTCGCTAGTCAGCTTTTCAAGCTCAAAAGCAATGCCATCCAATTCGGTAGCGGACTTTTCAAGCTCAAAAGCAATGCGATCCAATACAGACTGGATGGGAACCAGAATGCTGATCTCAGCTTCTGACTTGAGCTCCATGGTGCGAAGCCCCAAGACTGTGGGTCCCTCATCCAAAATTGCTGCTGGAAACAGTGGCGCAACGTATGCGGTTAGCAATGTTCCAAAAGCTCTCAGTCGAACAGTGCCCTTTTGGTCCATCTTCTTCGCCCTGGTTAGGTATGACCTTAGGTCCAGAGCAGTTTGCTCATCAAGAAGCTGGAAGGAGTTTTTCATTAGACAACTAAACTTACCCCTGAAAGCTAACCCCTCTAGTTAGGACACCGATTTCAGTGAGCAAAGTGCAGCCGCCCGAAGATCCACTAGCCGATTTGATAGTCGCTCTGGACATCAAAGATGCCGGCGGAGCAAGAACTAAGGAGGACATCTTTATTGGTCCATCACAGTGGATGCCTCACGGACGAGTCTTCGGCGGTCAAGTGCTCGCGCAGTGCCACGTGGCTGCAACCAGAACTGTCGACCCCGAGCGAGTGCTTCACTCACTGCACGGATATTTTCTAAGACCAGGTGACATCGATCTTCCAATTACCTTTTCAGTAGACCGCCTGAGAGACGGAAGATCGTTCTCAACAAGAAGAGTTCAGGCTTACCAAAAGGGTGAGCCAATCTTTTCAATGATTGCCTCTTTTCAGTCTGAGAGTCCGGGGCTTACCCATCACGAACAAATGCCGGAGGGAATGGCTCAACCGGAAGATCTTCCATCGGCTGCAGAAATTCTCGGGGGCATCCCACATCCCGTTGCTCAATATTGGGCTAAAGCAAGACCATTCGACATGCGACACGTGCAGTCACCGATTTACTTCGAGGTAAAAGGTGAAGCGGTGGCCCATCAAGCAGTTTGGCTAAAAGCCATTGGAACCTTGCCAGCATCTCAGACACTGCACCAGGCGGCGCTTGCCTACGCATCGGATTTCACTCTTCTAGAAAGCATTTACCGCCGCCATAAAATCTCATGGGCAAAACCAGGACTCAAAACTGCGAGCCTGGATCACGCCATGTGGTTTCATGCTCCGGCAAAAGTAGATGACTGGATGCTTTATGTTCAAGAATCCCCTGCTGCCCAAAATAGCCGCGGCTTAGCGATTGGAAAGATTTTTAGTAGGGACGGAGTCCTACTGGCAACGGTTGCCCAGGAGGGTATGGTCCGAGTACCTGATGGAGCAGTCGCTAGTCTCTTGTCAGTCTTCGGTAGGTAGAGCGGTGAGGCTTCGCAGCCTCAGGGCCTAGACGCTCAATCTTGTTTGCCTCATAAGAATCGAAGTTTCCTTCGAACCAGTACCAGTTATCTGGATCAGCATCATTACCCTCGTAAGCCAAGATGTGAGTTGCGACTCGGTCCAAGAACCAACGATCGTGTGTGATCACCACGGCGCAACCCGGAAATTCCAAAAGTGCGTTTTCTAAAGAACCAAGTGTTTCAACATCGAGATCGTTTGTTGGTTCATCAAGTAGCAAAAGGTTTCCACCCTGCTTTAGTGTCAATGCGAGATTCAGTCGGTTTCTTTCACCGCCGGATAAAACTCCGGCGGGTTTTTGCTGATCGGGGCCTTTAAAGCCGAAGGCTGCAACATACGCCCTGGATGGCATTTCTACTTGCCCGACCTGAATGTAGTCGAGTCCTCCAGAAACTACTTCCCAGAGGCTCTTATCGGGATCGATACCGGAGCGGGACTGATCAACGTATGAGATCTTCACGGTCTCACCAATTTTGAGTTCGCCCCCGTCAAGCTTTTCTTCACCCATGATCATCTTGAAAAGCGTTGACTTACCAACACCGTTAGGTCCGATAACTCCTACAATTCCATTTCTTGGAAGCGTGAAGGAAAGATCTGCTATTAGTGTGCGTTCACCAAATTTCTTGACCAGTGAATCAGCTTCTAAGACAATGCTTCCAAGCCTCGGTCCGGGTGGAATCTGAATCTCTTCAAAATCTAGCTTTCTAGTCTTGTCGGCTTCAGATGCCATCTCTTCATACCTTGCAAGACGAGCCTTGGATTTAGTCTGTCTAGCCTTTGATGAGGACCTAACCCACTCGAGTTCATCGGAGAGGCGCTTGGCTAACTTGGCGTCTTTTTTGCCAGCCACTTCTAAACGCTCACGTTTTTTCTCAAGGTAAGTCGAGTAGTTGCCCTCGTATGGGTAAGCCCTGCCTCGATCGAGCTCAAGAATCCATTGTGCAACGTTGTCTAGGAAGTACCTATCGTGCGTTACCGCTAGCACCGCACCTGGATACTTAGCCAGATGCTGCTCGAGCCAGAGCACGCTCTCTGCGTCCAAATGGTTAGTTGGCTCATCAAGAAGTAGCAGGTCAGGTTTTTCGAGAAGTAATTTACATAGTGCTACTCGACGCTTTTCTCCACCCGAAAGATTGGCCACTGGAGTATCCCCTGGAGGGCAGCGCAGTGCATCCATAGCCTGCTCAAGTTGCGAATCTAAGTCCCACGCGTCAAGATGATCAATCTGTTCTTGAAGAACACCCATCTCTTCTAGAAGAGTGTCGTAATCAGCATCGGGGTTGGCAAGCTCTGCAGAGATTTCATTGAATCGATCAAGCTTGGCCTTAGTTTGGTGGACTGCTTCTTCAACGTTTCCAAGAACAGTTTTTTCCTCATTCAATTTTGGCTCCTGCATCAAGATGCCAACAGAGAAACCATCGCTCAAACGGGCCTCTCCGTTAGATGGAGTATCGAGCCCAGCCATAATCTTGAGCACTGAAGATTTACCAGAACCGTTTGGGCCAACCACGCCGATTTTGGCTCCCGGTAAAAACGCAAGTGTCACGTCGTCGAGAATCAACTTGTCGCCATGTGCCTTGCGGGCTTTAATCATCTGGTAAATAAACTCGGCCATTAGGTTCCCTCGATCGTCGGTGTCAAAAAAATGACACCCTCTCTGCTCAAGCGTGCTGTGGATAAGTTTATCCGACAATGATTGGTCCTTCTTTTGAAGGCCTCGTCTCATATGCACATTGAGCAGAGAGGGTCTCTTACGACTAGGCGCTTAGGGGGAAGATGCCCAGCCGAGTCTTAGTTATCGACTTTTTGCTCCGACAAGCTCGCTTTCAGAATCCAGCTCGCTTTCCTCATTCTCGCTATCCTCCGGGTCCTCGCGGACTAGGACGGTTCGAGAAAACGCTGCAGTTCCCCAAACTAGATCGTGGCCTAGGCAGTCAGCCTCGATCTCAACCGATGTACCGCTTCGCTCTCCGTTATCCCAATCGTGAACTTTCAGGCGTCCGGAAACTAAAATTCGATCTCCCTTGGAGATAGAGGAAGCGCTATTTATTGCTAGCTGCCTGAATGAGTTGATTGTGAACCAGTTGGTTTCCCCTTCTACCCAGATCTTCTTAGTTCTATCGAAGCGACGCTTAGACGAAGCTAATCGAAATGAGGTGATTGGCAAACCCTCTTGAGTGACTAGGTGACGGGGTGTGGTTGCCACTAGGCCCGATACCGTGAAGCTTTCTGACATTACTTACCTTCTTTCAGCCTGATTGGTCTAATCAGGTAAAAAGAATCTCAGTCGACAAAATGGCTGTGTTGGTTCAGGGCAAATCTGTGGAAAAGTCATTTCAGGTAGGAAGTGAAGGCCTTGGCAGTCTTATCCATCTTGGGCTTGACCACAAAGTTGCAGTAACCCTGATTTGGGTTCTTGGCAAAAAAGTCCTGATGATATTCTTCACCCATCCAAAATTGCTCTAGGGGCCCAATTGTTGTGACAATCCCATCTCCCCAAACCTTTTTGGCTCGCTCAATGGCTTCAACAAAGAGCTGCTTCTGGGTATCGTCTTCAAAAAACATGCAGCTGCGATAACTAGAGCCAACATCGTTTCCCTGGCGGTTTAGTTGGGTTGGGTCGTGCAAAGTGAAGAAAATATCCAGCACCGTCTCTGCTGGGATTTGATTCTCATCAAAAATCACCCTAGCCACCTCGGCATGACCGGTGGCCTCCGAGCAAACAGTTTCATAATCAGGGTGCCCAGTGTGGCCTCCGGAGTAGCCGACCTCAACGTCTTGGATGCCTCGAAACTGCATAAAGCTTGAATCTAGGCACCAGAAGCAGCCGCCACCGAGAACAAAAGAGATCATGCGCCTAGCTTAGGCTTGTGTTTATGAATTTCCGAGCCAGCAACGACCGCTACGCACAAATGAAGTATCGACGTACCGGAAAATCAGGCCTGCTACTTCCTGAGGTGTCGCTCGGGCTCTGGCACAATTTCGGAGCAGATCACAGCTTCTCAAACCAAAGACAGGTGCTGCGCCGCGCCTTCGATCTTGGAATTACCCACTTTGATTTAGCAAACAACTACGGACCCCCCTACGGGAAAGCCGAAGTGAACTTCGGCGATCACCTTCACAAGGATTTTCGTCCCTATCGAGACGAAATGATTATTTCGACCAAAGCCGGATACGACATGTGGGATGGCCCCTACGGCAACTGGGGCTCTAGAAAATACCTACTCGCCTCGCTTGATCAGTCTCTTGAGCGCATGGGCTTGGAATACGTAGACATCTTCTACTCTCACCGGTTTGATCCCGAGACCCCGCTTGAAGAAACCATGGGAGCTCTAGCTTCGGCTGTTAGATCCGGCAAGGCGCTTTACGTTGGAATCTCAAACTACGACTCTCAGCAAACGCAGCAAGCCAAGCAAATACTCGATGGGTTGGGTGTGCCACTACTGATTCATCAGCCCAAGTATTCGATGTTTGTTCGAACCCCGGAAAGCGGATTGTTCGATACCCTCGGTCGACTCGGTGTTGGGTCAATTGTTTTCTCACCCCTGGCCCAAGGACTTCTCACTGATCGCTATCTTGATGGCAAGGTACCCCAGGACTCAAGAGCTGCCAAAGGTAACAGCCTCACCAAACAGAAGGTGAGCGATGAGTACCTAACTGCTGCAAAACACCTAAACGAAATCGCTGCAAGCCGAGGACAGTCTTTGGCGCAACTGGCAATTTCCTGGGTGCTTAGACAACCTGCTGTGACCAGCGCTCTAATTGGGGCATCGAGTGTAAAACAGCTCGAACAAAACCATGCCGCTATCGCCGGCAAGCCACTAACCCATGCCGAGCTTGCCGAAATTGATGTCCATGCCAGAAATGATCTGGTCTAATTAGTTTGCGCACTAGAAATCCTTTTCTTGGAGTAATCTTTGCCCTTTTGAGTATTGTGCTGTTTGGGCTAAACGCATCAACTTCAAAAGTTGTGATGGCCGCCGGAATTAGTCCTGAGCAAATAGTTATTTTCCGCTCTTTTGCTACCGCCCTGGGTGGAGGGATCGCGCTGGCAATTACCAACCGCAAGGCGTTTAGAGTTCAAAGGCACGAGTGGCGAAACCTGATTGTGTTTGGCATCTTCGGAGTGGCTCTGATGCAGTGGGCCTACTCGAGCGCGGTTAATAACTTGCCTATCGGAATCGCTCTATTGATTGAGTACACCGCTATTGTGATTGTCCCGCTGGTATCGCTATGGCTTTTCAAGGCCAAGGTCCTGCCAAGACTTTGGTTAGCAATTGTTATGGTGCTCGTTGGTCTAGTTGTGGTCTCAAGGATCTGGGACGGCGGACTAAACCCTGTTGGTGTGATGTTCGCGGTCATGGCTTCTTTGTTCTTGAGCTTCTACTTTCTTATGGGTGAGCATCTGCTCAAAAAAAGAGACACTCTCTCTACCCTGTTTTACGCAATGACAATCTCAGGAGTGTTCTGGCTAATTGTCACTCCTTGGTGGAACTTTCAGCCATCACTTCTGGTTGAACAGATTTCGTTAACGGGCAATCTAGAACAAGTTCAGGTTCCGCTATGGGCAACACTGGTCTGGATCGGGTTATTCGGCTCGTTCCTTCCGATGCTGTTTTCCTTCCTTGCCTTGTCTCACCTAAGCGCTACCTCTGTCGGGGTTATCTCAACTGGAGAAACAGTCATGGCTTTCTTTTTTGCCTGGGCTTGGCTCAATGAGATGATAGAGGGCGTACAGGCACTGGGTGGAGTCCTAGTGATTGCGGGAATTGTTCTGGCACAAACCTCAAGAGTTAAGCAAAAAGACAAGGAACTAAAGTAATGGCTAGCGTTGAACTTACTCACTCAAGCTTTGGCGCACAGATTGAAAAAACCGGAATTGTGCTGGTTGATTTCTGGGCTGAATGGTGTGGACCATGCCGCATGTTCGGACCCATCTTCGAAGCTGCCAGTGAGAAGTATCCGGAGATTACTTTCGGCAAGGTAGACACTGAATCTCAGCAGCAGCTCGCCGACGAGGCTGGCATTAGCTCGATTCCAACTCTGATGGTCTTTCGCGACGGCATACTTCTATACAACAATCCAGGCGCATTGCCTGCCGAGGCCTTGGATGAAATAATTAGCTCAATTGCGGCCCTGAATATGGATGATGTTCTAAAAGAAGTTGCCAAACAGAATCAACAAGCTAAGCCATAAAATACCTCAGTACCAACCAACTTTTCGAAGGCAAAAATTGAAAAATAACTCAGCGGCCATGCTTGCAACCGTTGCCCTGGTGGGGCTAGCGGCATTACTGCTGAGTTTTTTTGATACCGGTACCTGTGTTGTTCCAGACGCCGATAACTTTATTTCCTGCCAAGAAATTGCCGATCAGCGAATTTGGGCGGCTTGGATTCTCGGGGCCATTTCTGTTGGTGGACTATTGGTGTCTATCAGTCGCAAAAAGAAGCGTTAGCCATGCATGAAAATAGCGACGAAACTAGGGCTCTTCGGGAAAAAATCTTCGAGTATGTTCGCACTCGCATGGATTATGACCCAATCCCTTTGGATTACCCAAAGTCTGAACAAGAACTGTTCGCCGAGGCTGGGCTTACTCTCACCGAACAAGGTTTGGGTGGAGACGCTGCTCTAAAGCTTTTTGAGCAGGTGCTTGCTCCGGCAACCATCTCTACCGATCACCCGGGATTTGTGTCCTTTATTCCAAACGCCGCTACCGAAGCCGCCAGCTTGTTCGACCTTGTAGTTTCGGCAAGCTCAATCTATGGCGGTTCTTGGATGGAGGGATCCGGTGCAGTCTTTGCTGAAAACCAAGTATTGACCTGGTTCGCCTCCGAAGTTGGATTGCCAAAGAGTTCAGGCGGAGTATTCGTTCAAGGTGGAACCATTGGAAACCTTTCTGCTCTTGTAACCGCAAGACAGTCACATCAAGAAAGGCTCAAGGCATCTGGTGCGCAAATCCCAGGAAGACTTTCTTTTGTCGCCTCTAAAGAGGCGCACTCCTCCTTGAAGGCTGCTGCCAAGGTGATGGATGTAGAAATTGTTCTAGCAGGTCCTTCCGCTAATGGTCGCCTGAGTGGCCAAGCCGTAAGCGACGCTCTGGCAAGCCAGCCAGTAAATTCCGTTTTTGCAATTGTTGCAACCGGCGGTACTACAAACTTTGGAATTGTTGATGACCTGCGTGGAATCGGTGAAGTGGCACAAAGAAATGGTCTTTGGTTCCACATCGATGGCGCGTATGGTTTGGCTGGAATACTAAGCCCCAAATACAAGCACTTGTTTGATGGTTCCGAGCTTGCGGATTCATTTATCGTTGACCCACACAAGTGGCTATTTGCTCCGTACGATGCTTGTGCCTTGGTTTATCGGAATCCAGAAATTGCACGCGCCACTCACACTCAGCACGGTGAGTATCTAGAGACCCTCACCGAGTCAGGCCTTTGGAATCCATCAGATTATTCATTTGGATTAACTAGAAGAACTAGAGGACTACCGCTTTGGTTCTCATTAGCAACTCACGGGGTGGCGAAGTATCGAGCGGCGATCGAATACAACATTGATGTAGCCCAAGAGATTGCGGATGTCATTAGATCTATGGACCACGTCGAATTAGTTCGGGATCCGGAGTTGTCAGTTGTGGTGTTTGAACGTAAAGGTTGGGACTTGGAACAATACAAGAGCTGGTCTGACAAGCTTTTGAAAGATGAAATTGGTTTTGTAGTGCCCTCAAGCCATAATGGCAAGCCAAATACCCGCTTTGCTATCGTCAATCCCCTAACCAACGTAAAGCTACTAACGCAAATCCTTGAGAACATGAAGTAAGGAGCTAAGAGATGAAACTAACCATTGCCGAGGCCCCTGAATCTCTAGCAAGAGTCAAAGACTCCACAAGGGCTGCTCTACGAGTTGCTTTAGTCCAAACCAAGTGGCACCAAGATCAAGCAGAGCACGAGAGCGTGCTTATGGATGGGATTTCGAAGGCCGCGAAAGCTGGAGCCAAGATTGTGTTTTTGCAGGAGCTGACTCTCTCGAGGTATCCCGCCGATACAAAACCTGAAGGTGTTCCGTCAAGGATTGCAGAGCAATTAATTGGCGGCAAGACCCATATATTTGCAGCCAGGGCTGCAAAACAAAATGGAGTAGTTATCCACGCTTCTTTATACGAGCAAGTTGAACTTCCGGATGGACGAGGATTGAACACCGCCATATTGGTAAACACCGAAGGTGAAATCATCGCGCGGACTCCGAAGCTTCATATTCCAGTCACCGCAGGCTACTACGAGGACAAGTACTTCCAGCCAGGGCCAGCGGATACTGACCCGTATCCGGTTTACACGCTCGAGCTCGGCGGAGTTACTGCAAGCTTTGGACTTCCAACCTGCTGGGATGAGTGGTTTCCAGAAGTGGCCAGAAACTACTCGATTCGCGGAGCTGAGATTCTGGCTTACCCAACGGCAATTGGCTCTGAGCCAGATCACCCAGATTTTGACACTGAACCACTGTGGCGTCAAGTGATTATTGGCCACGGAATTGCCAATGGTACTTTCATGGTTGTTCCAAACCGATACGGCAACGAAGGTTCGTTGAACTTCTACGGAAGCAGTTTTATTAGCGATCCGTTTGGCAGAGTTTTAGCGCGGGCCTCAAGAGATTCCGATGAGGTGCTGGTCGCCGATCTAGACCTTGACCAAAGACGAGATTGGTTGGATCTGTTTCCTTTCCTTGCTACCCGAAGACCTGACACCTACGACAAGCTAACCTCCCCTGTTCAAAACAAACGGCTTGACTCAGGAGATAGCGAGCAAGGCGGCATTGCAGGGGTTGGCCAAAAATGAAACTAACCATGCCCGCGGAATGGGAAGTTCACGAGCGAACCTGGATGGCCTGGCCGCCGGCAAACTATCTGCTTGGCGAAAGCGCTGCGGAAGCTGAGGCTGCAAGAAGTACTTGGGCCAGTGTTGCCAATGCCATTGTGCGCTTCGAACCAGTGTCAGTTCTTGCAACCAGTGATCAGCTTGAGATAGCTAGGGCATATCTTCACCCGAGTATTGAATTGATTGAGGCCGAGCTTGATGATGCTTGGATGAGGGATACTGGTCCGACTTTTGTAAAGGATGAGTCTGGGAATCTGGTGGGCGTGAACTGGGTGTTCAACGGCTGGGGAGCCCAAAGCTGGGCTAGCTGGGACAAAGACAAGTTGGTCGCTGGATTTATTGGGAAGCTTTCCGGAAAGGCTGTTGTCGATTCACCTCTTATCAATGAAGGCGGGGGTATTCACGTTAACGGCGCGGGTGTTGTGCTACTGACTGAAACTGTGCAGCTTGGTGAAGGTCGAAACTCTTCCTGGACTAAAAAGGAAGTAGAAGCTGAGATACACGAAAAACTTGGTACCGACCAGGCCATTTGGATTAAGCGTGGACTAACCCGTGACTATGACGGCTTTGGGACCCGAGGTCACATTGACATAGTTGCTTGCTTTGCAAGCCAGAACGTGATCTTGTATCACGATCAGCAAGACCCCTCGCATCCCGACTACGAAGTATCCAGGGAAGTAAAGGCAACTCTTGAGGCAGCTGGGGATTTTGAAGTCATAGGTATTCCAGCCCCAACCATTTTGCGAGATGAGCAGGACTTCGTCGACTACAGCTACATAAATCACTACATCGTGAACGGTGCGGTGATTTTGTGCTCATTCAACGACCCCAACGACAAGATCGCCAAAGAAATTCTAGAAAGGGTTTACCTTGGCCGAGAGGTTGTTCTAGTTGACGCAACGGAGATATTCGCCCGTGGTGGCGGTATTCACTGCATCACCCAGCAGCAACCTGCCTAAACATTTTCGGCCAGTCCGATTGCCCAACCCTAAGTTCACACCCCTTTTATGTCAGCAGAAGACTCTGGTTTATGGCAGCAGAAGGCTCTGGGTTGAGGCTTTCCGAAGGTGCAAAACGTTCCCTGGCCACCATCAGAGAACCGCCGAACCCTGAGTTGCTAGTTTTGCACTTGTGTATAACTTCTCACTTGCGACACTTCGCCTACTAGTCGGAGTAGGCCTCGTTGGCAGCGTCATCTGGCAAGTCACAGACCGAATTGCAAATGACAACTTTAGACCATTTGAGTACTTTGCCTACTTCTCTATCGTCACTGCAATCTTTGCAGGGCTATTCCTAATAACAACAAGTTTTGGTCTGATGCTAAAGATTGAAGACACCAAATGGGTCGAGATTGCAAGGCTCAGCTTCGCTGTTGCATTGATAGTGGTTGCGGTGGTTTACCACGCACTTTTGGCAGATGTTGCTAGTGATGTCCGTGATGGCGACTATGCGTGGCCAGTTCTTCCAAACGAGATTATTCATACCTATGCCCCAATACTTGCAGCAATTGAATATGTGATTTCTGTTAAGGCTTTTCGCATCAGACTTCGAGCATTTGTATGGGTTGTGGTTTTCCCGCTGACCTGGTTGATGCTTTCGATTGTTCGCGGGAGCGCAACTAACTGGTGGCCCTACTGGTTCATCAATCCAAACGGCGAAGCGGGCCTTGGTGGAATGCTCACCTACATAGCCGCAATTTCAATGTTCTTTCTAGCTCTTGGCTTGGCGGTAATTGGGCTCAAGCAAGTGCTGAGAAAGCTTATAGCGCGCTAGAGGCAAACCTATCCGAAGGTGGACTTGCGGTGGTACTGTATGGGGATGCGCGCATCAAAATGGATATCAATCACAGCTGGAGTATTAGTTCTGACCGTTTCTGGTGGAGCCTTGGCAGCCGGAGAATACGTTTACACATCAGGAACTGTAGTTCCTTGTGCAATTAACGGAGACGATCTGGCAAATAAACCCGAGTTTTTTGTAGCTCCCGCCAAAGGCAATGGCCCTTTCCCTGGCGAAGGCTGGGATAAGTGGGCAGGTTACGACCTGAGCGCGTGGTGGATGACTGAAGCGAGTTATCAGGCTGTTGAGATTCCTGTTAGCAATGAAGTCACATTGTCTGCCTGGTGGATTGCTCCGGTTGAGCCAAACGGCAAGAGTGTGATTGTCACCCACGGTATCGGAACCTCAAGACGCGATTTCAACGCACTTTTACCGACATCTATGCTGGTCAAAAATGGCTTCCATGTTCTGCTGGTCGACTCGCGCGACACCGGGGAGTCAACCTGTACCGACGGAAGGCACTCCGCCGGTCAAGAGGAATCAACTGACTTTGCAGCCGTTGCTGATTGGCTAATTGCCAACAAAGAAGTCACACCGACTTCTCTTGGAATGTTTGGTGTTTCCGGTGGGGCTATTGCAACTTCACTTCTACCGGCAAAGACCGAGAACATCTCTGCCTTTGCAATGGAAGGCACCATATTTGACTTCAACGCAGCAGCTACCAAAGAAGTGGAGTACCAGGGCTTCCCTGGGTTCTTGTGGCAGCTAGCTTTGATTTCCGCCCAGCTGTTCCACGGTGTGAACCTAACCGAAACTTCTGCGATGCAAGGGATTGAAGCCGCTGGAGATCGTCCGATGCTTATTCTTCACGGAGACATCGATCAGCGACTTGACTACCAGTCATCGGTCGATTTTTACAACTATGCAAAGAGCGTCGGAGCTAACATAACTCTTGAAACTTTCGAAGGTGCTGATCACACCGAAGGTATGCTCACTGAGACCGACCGCTACGCGGCGGTTCTGGTTGACTTTTTCGATAAGTCACTTACAAAATAGTGAAACTCTTAAAGGTAGTTAGGCACGCTGCACGCTACTTGCTGGGGGCGGCCCTTATTTATGCCGGTGTCGGTCACTTCACCTTTTCAAGAATTACTTTCCAAGCTCAAGTTCCACCTTGGCTGCCACTAGATCCTGACTTTGTAGTGCTCGCATCAGGAGCTGTAGAAATTTCCCTTGGGCTGGGGCTTATTTTTATCTCTAGTTATCGGAAGCAGATCGGGTGGCTGACCGCTGCATTCTTTCTTGCAATCTTTCCTGGCAACATCTCCCAGTACCTAACTCAAACAGATGCGTTTGGCCTCAATACCGATGAGGCAAGAGCTATCAGGTTACTGTTTCAGCCACTTCTAATCCTCTGGGCCCTATGGTCAACTGGCGCTTGGCACAAAAGCAAGAAAGACAGCCCTAAGTAGCAGGACTAAGGAATGCGGGTGGCAAGAATCTTGTCGATGCGGCGACCGTCCATGTCCACAACTTCGAGCTTCCAGTCCTCAATTACAACGCTGTCACCCGAGACTGGCATCTTGCCCAGCAACAACAGAATAAGACCACTGACGGTGTGATAGCGGCCCTTGTCCTGCTCTGGAACATCTTCGATGACCAGGCAGTCCTTTAGCTCGTGTATCGAGGTGTCACCCTCGAATAGCCAAGAACCATCGTCGCGTTGAACTGGATCGGTAGCTTCTTCACCTTCAGTCACAATCTCGCCAATGAGAGTGTCAAAAATGTCCTGGATAGTAACTAGTCCTTCAAGGCTTCCATATTCGTCCACCACAAAAGCAATGTGAGTTCGGGATTGTTTGAACTGCTCCAGCAGGTCCATACCGGTAAGCGTTTCTGGAACATATAGTGGATCCTCTAGATTCTCCTGAAGGCTCAGCTTTTCTCCCCTGGCAACAGTTGATAGCGCGGTCTTTGCGCTTAGGACTCCGATGATTGAATCCAGGTCACCATCGCAAACTGGGATGCGGGATCTAACCGATTGGGCGATCTGATCAAAGCTTTCGGACTCTGGGGCATTAATGTCAACGTAGATGATTTCAGAACGCGGGACCATAAGTGATCCAAGCTTTCGATCATCTAGTCGGAATACGTTCTTGACCAGCTCTCTCTCCTGGTCTTCAATAAGACCGGCGACGGAGCCCTCGTCCAAGATGGCTTCAATTTCGTCTTCGGTGACCGTAGCCTCCTTGTGTTTGCCAACTCCGAACAGCCTCAATAGAGCGTTAGTTGTAAAGCTCAGAATGAGAACAAACGGCCTGGTTGCAAGAGAGAGAATCAACATCGGACGAGCCATTACGGCAGCAATCGCTTCTGGGTTTGACTGACCGATGCGCTTTGGAACTAGCTCACCCACCGTAATTGCAACGAAAGTCACAATAAGTACCACAGAAACGGTGGCTGTGATGTCAGCAATCCCATCCGGCACACCAACGCTCTGCAGCCAAATCGCTAGTGGCTTAGCAAAGATGGACTCTCCGACAATTCCGCTGAGCAAACCTATAGAGGTGATGCCGATCTGGATTGTGGAGAGGAACTGGGTCGGGTCCTCGCTAATGCGTAACGCAGCAGCGGCAGATTTTTTACCCTTTGCAGACATGGCAGAGAGCTTGGCTCGCTTAGAAGTTAAAAGTGCAACCTCCGACATGGCGAGAACACCATTTACGAGAATTAGAGAAAACAGCAGGATTATTTCCAAAGACCTGTTTAACTCACCCCAATGGCTATGCGAACGTTGAAAGACAATAATCGCAGAATTTTTGGGGTTGTGCGACTAAATGCTAAAGATTTGACCAAGTAGAGACCATGCCAAGCTCGCCGGAGGCTATTTTCAGGCGCTAGAAAGGTAAATAAAGCTGTTCTAGCTTTCAAAGGGACTATTTGGATTTAGTTGCGGGAGACTTTGATTTATCCGCTTTGCGAGTGGCAAGGGCAAACAGAGCAAGTCCTGCAACTAGCGCCCCAGCTCCCACACCATAAGCAACCACGTCTGCAGCACGGTTGGTGTCAACAAAGACACCAACGAAAACTACGGCAATGATGGCAACGACAACACCAATCAACTTGGACTTTAGATCATCCAAGTCGCGAACCTCAAGCCATTCTGGAACCTCAAGTCTTGTGTCAACAAAGAGTTCGTATAGTCCGTAGCCGATAACAAGAAGTACAGTTCCAAGAAGGATTGCGTCTACTGCTGTCAACACTTCAACGATTGTTTCTTTCAAGTAGGCATCATTCAAAACTGCGTCCACCACAATCATCAGAATTGAGATAGACCCTTGCGCCATTAGAAGCAGTGCTCCAATTATTGAAGCAACAGCTGGAACGAAAACCGCGTAGCGGGTCAAACCTAGTATTTTACGCATGGCCCAATGGTACTAGTAGCCTCGACCAATCAGAAGGTGTAAAAAGCTAGCAGGATCGCAATTCCAAACATCACAGCAGCAATCACCAAATCAAGCACCTTCCAAAACACCGGCTTGGCCATAAACCTTGAAGCCGCCTTAGCGCCGAAGCCAATTGAGCTAAACCATAAAATGCTGGCTACTGCTCCCCCTAAGGCAAACCACCATTTGTCTTGCCCAAATTGATTGCCAATAGATCCAAGCAAAATCACAGTGTCTAGGTAGACATGCGGATTCAAGAAGGTAAAACCCAGGACCGAAAGCACAACGGTCTTCGCGCTGGCACTTTGAACCCCGGAGGCATCTAGGACTTGAGTCTTGAAAGCCGAGCGAATTGACCTAATTCCAAACCAAGTCAAATAGGCAACCCCAAACCAGCGGATTATCTCCAGTAGCCAGGGCAACCCTGAGATTAGGGCTCCGAGGCCGGCCACACCTAACAGGATTAAAAGCGCGTCAGAGATTGCGCAAATTGCAACAACAAGTAGCACGTGCTTTTTTGTGAGGCCCTGTCGGATTACGAAAGCGTTCTGAGCCCCGATTGCAACAATTAAGGAAAGGCCGGTGAGTAGACCTGGCAAGAAAGCAATCACCGGTTGAGTCTAGGGCTTTCGCTTCAAAATGCTGGTGCCCTCGGCAGGAATCGAACCTGCGACCAAGAGATTAGAAGGCTCTTGCTCTATCCACTGAGCTACGAGGGCAGGATTACAGTTTATGGGTTAGCGCTTACTTCTCGTTCTCAGTTCTGGATAGACGCTGTGAGACGTAAACCGGGATTAGAGATAGAACAATAACCACCGTGGCAACCACGTTTACAACCGATGCCTGATTAGGTCTTGCCATCTCCGCCAGAATCCAAAGTGGCAGGGTGTCAACCCCTGGAGGCGCCGTAAAGATCGTTACGACCACCTCATCAAAGCTCAATGCGAAAGCCAAAAGTGCTCCTGCTGCAAAAGCAGTTCTGAACTGAGGGAATGTTACGAGTCGGAATGTTCCCCAAAGCCCCTCCCCGAGATCCATCGAGGCTTCCTGAAGCGATGGATTCATTCGCTTAAGTCTTGCAAATACGTTATTGAAAACCATCACAATACAGAAAGTTGAATGAGCCACGATCATGCCGAAGTATCCAATCTGGAAACCGGCAGGGGTTAGGAAGTTGCTATAGGTGTTGCTGAAGGCAACACCGGTGACAACACCTGGCAAGGCAATTGGCAAAACTACCAACAGGTTTACTGTTCCTTTGCCGAAGAACTCGTATTTGCTCAGAGCAAAAGCCACAAGCGATCCCAGAATCATTGCTATCGACATGGCTCCGAAGGCCACGATGGCTGAGTTCAGGAGCGCTGCCCTAATTGGTTCTGACTCAAAAGCAATTACCCACCACTTTAGAGAAAACTCTGTAATCGGCCAGGATGAGATTTGACGCTCGTTGAAAGCATTCAAGATAAGAACCGATAGCGGTGCGTACATAAAAATCAGCACCACGGCAACTATGGCCATCAATGACCACCTTGAAGTTCTGGAGAATCTAAGCATTGCTTTACATCCTCTCCAGTGAACCGGTTCGTCTTGCAACCATTAGGTACATAACCACAAACGCAATAGGCACCATTGAGAATGCTGCCGCAACTGGCGGATTCAAGTTGATGTTCGAAGCGATGATTGAACCAATCATCTGGGTTGATCCACCTACGAACTTGGCCGCTAGGTAGTCACCCAGGCTCAGAGAAAAAGTAAAAACGCTTCCGGCAATTATTGCCGGGGTAATTAATGGCAGCACCATGCGAAAGACAGTCGGCCAACCTCTGGCGCCAAGATCCGCAGAGGCATCAAATAGATTCAGTGGCAGCTGCCGGATTGCCGTGAACACCGGTAGGGCCATATATGGAAACCAAAGATAAGCCAGGGTCAAAATTGTGACAGGGATACCGAAACCAGGACCGCTAATGCCAAATGGCTCCATCAACCAATTGAATAAACCTTCTTCGGTGAAGGTAAGTCTCATCGCCAAGAGCTTGACCAAATAGCCAGCCCAAAGCGGAAGTGTGATTGCAACTGCCAAAAGGCTTCTCACCCATGGGCTTGCGATCTTTGCCATAAAGATACCCAGTGGCACGGCAAAGACAATACAAACCACAGTCACGGCAATTGCAATGCCAAGAGTTCTAATCGAAGTCGAGAAGTAAGCGGGCACGGTAAAGATGTTCACAAAGTTGTCGAACGTAAACCCAGGTATGACCTTGGAAGTGTACGGATCGATAAACCAAAAAGCAGTCACTAGCAAAAGTGTTAGGGAAATTATGTATACCCCGACCAGCCAAGTCATCGGCAGTGCCAGAAGGGCAATCAGCCTGGTGGTAGGTCTTTTGTGCAGGTAAGTAGAAAGTGGGCGGTTAGGAACTTTTTGAACAACGCTCAATTTCTCACCTACTTAGTTGAAGAATTTGTCTTGAAGATTGGTATTGCCGGGTGGGGTTTTACCCCCACCCGGCAAAGCTTTGGAATTAACCCTTTACGGTCACCCAAGCATTGGTCCAGTCTTGGAAGCTGGTGCACTTAACATCAGTGCGTCCATCAACACACTCCTCAATTGGAGTGGTCCAAGGCCATACCTGATCCCAGAACGCCTCATCCTCTGCTGCGAACTGGTCACAGTGAGCCTGAGTGTCGGCATCGGTTGCACAGAAGGCAATGTTTGCAGGAGCCATACCAAAGTTCATGGCGATTGCTCCGTTAACACTTGCCTGGCTGGTGTAGTCGATCCATGCGTAAGCACAGTTCGAGTTTGGTGTGGTGGTTGAAACCAACCAGGTGTCATACCATCCGGTTGAACCCTCGATAGGAAGTGTGGTCTTCAGATTTTCCTGAGCTGCAAACTTCTTCAAGATTTCCCAGCTAGTTCCAACTACGGTGTTGCCACCAACGAAGGAAGTGATCTGAGCCACTGGATCGGACCAGTACTCGCCAATGATGCCGTTTTGCTGCTGTAGCAGTTCAACAGCAGCGGCTAGCTGTGTCTCGTCCAGTGCGTATGGGTTGGTGATGCCAAGTTCTGGCTTGTGGTACATCAAGTACACAGCTGCGTCAGCGATGTAGATTGGTGCGTCATAAGCAGTGATCTTGCCAGCGTATGGGCTGTCAGCTTCCCAAACAACGTCCCAGCTCTCTGGTGCTCCACCAGTTACTGTCTCGTTGTACTGAAGAAGGTTTGCACCACGGCCGATTGGAACACCGTATGGCTTACCGTTTACTACGTCATAGATCTGACCCTTCATACCTTCAGCGATTTCATCGCTGAAGTTAGGAATTAGCTCCATGTTTAGAGGCTGTACGTCTCCACCAACGATTAGGCGAAGTGCTGCGTCACCCGAGGCTGACACAATGTCGTACTCGCCTGTGCGCATCAAGGTGACCATCTCATCGCTGGTACCAGCTACGCGGGAGTTAACAACACAACCAGTTTCAGCTGTGAATGGGTCAACCCACTTTGGATCAACGAAACCAGACCAGTTAACGATGTTCAGTTCACCTTCGAAGGCACCGAGTTCGGCCTTCATTGGTACTTCTGGAACCGTTAGGGTCAGTTCGCCACTTGTTGTTGCACAACCAGATAGCACCAGGGCGCTAGCTGCTAGAAGTGCAGGAAGAGCTAGTTTGCTTCTTCTCATTTGTTTCCTCTCATTTATTGTTTGGAATCTTGGCGACGTGCTCCTTGCGGAATGTGGCCAATACCCTGTCACCCGCTTCAAGACCTAGGTCTTGTCCCGGTAACTCTTCATTTAGTCTGGTTGCCACAAGGCGCAAACCAGCTTCGGATTCCAACACATACAAAGTGTTGGCTCCGGTATAAGCAACATCAACAATTGTTGCCTTGATAGCAATTTCGTCCGATTCGCTCTTCGAGCCTTCTTTTTGAAGCCTGATTCGCTCGGGACGTACGTTCACCATCTGCTCAGAACCAAAAAGTTCCTTAGCCGGCGAACCTGAAATCAAATTCGAAACACCTAGGAAACTCGCTACGAATGCTGAGGAAGGGCTCTCGTAAACCTCACGAGGGGTTCCGATTTGTTCAATCTTTCCATGGTTGAACACGGCAATACGGTCACTCATGCGCATGGCTTCTTCTTGATCGTGAGTCACAAAGATAAAGGTGATTCCTGCTTCGCGCTGAATTCGCTTTAGTTCAACCTGCATCTCCTCGCGTAGCTGCTTATCTAGAGCACCTAGTGGTTCGTCTAGTAAGAGCACCTTTGGGCGAAGCACTAGAGCACGTGCCAAAGCAATTCTTTGTCTTTGACCTCCCGAAAGCTGGTGAGGAAGGCGATCCGCTAGGTGAGTTAGCTTTACTGATTCGATTGCCTCTGAAGCTAGCTTCGTCCGTTCAGCTTTTGGCATCTTTCTGGCGCGAAGACCATATTCAACGTTCAATTGAATAGTCATATGCGGAAAGAGTGCGTAGTCCTGAAAAACAGTGTTTACATCTCTGTCGAAGGGTGCCAAATCAGTTACATCTGAGCCTTCTAGAAACACCTTGCCGCTGGTAGCAGTTTCAAAGCCAGCGATAATTCGAAGAACTGTTGTTTTGCCAGAACCCGATGGACCCAGCATTGAGAAAAATTCACCGTTAGGAATTTCAAGGTCAAGATTTGAAACAGCAGTGACATCGCCAAAGCTCTTATTTAGCGATTTCAAGCTAACAGCAGAAGTCGCTGATCCTAAAGAAGAGCCTTGAAGGCTCTGGGCGGGGCTAGTGGTCAACATATCACCTAGTCAGTTTTGGACTTCTTTGTCCTTTGGAGCTTCCCCACTACTCCCGAACATCCCCTAGCCTACCCGCGGAGGCAAAAAGGCTCGGCAAATCTGGACCCCGAAAAGTTGCGGTTTTGTAAAGCTTTTTTCTGACGCAGCACGGCCGCACCAAACCCCCTAGGAAGCTAGTTAGTTTCCCCACTCACCGGGAGGGCCTAGCCATAACAAGAAAGCAAACAGTGACACTACAAAAATCACCAGGGTCAGAACTAACAGCAAAGGGCGGAAGATAAACCAGCGAAAGAGCTTGTCAAACCAACTGTTGTCGCGAGGGTCTTTTGTGCCCTCGATTCGCCACTCACCTTCCAGCAACGAACGCTTCTCAAGGTAGCGGTCGAATGGGTAGGTCGCGAACGGCACGATTGCTAGTGCAACGGCCAAACCAGTATTACCGATGGACCACCTTTGGTTTACTCCCACCAGGACAGCTGTGACCGCGTAACCCATGAAGGCGAGCCCGTGGGTAGCTCCGGCAATTGTGAAGATGGTGCCAGCCAGTCCGATAGTTTCCCTGGCTATGATAGCTGCAATAAGTAGTGCCCAAGTAATCATCTCGAGGCGTGCGAATGAGCCGAAAATGTCTTTTGGTTTAGCGTCCATACTCGAATCTTATTGCGACCAAGGTAAATAGCACTCGAAGCTTGATGCGGCGCTATCTGTTGAAATCGCCCTCGTTATGACCTTGATCATCCGATTCATCGGACCCATAAAAAGTATCTGGATAAGCAGTGTTGGGTGAATAGCCTTCGGGCCCTGAGTGCATATCCCCTTGGTTCATGGTCTCATCTTTTTTCTTGGTCACCGGTGGTCGATAAACCGATGGGTCATAGCTAAATACTCGCTTGAGCCAATTTAGAAACCCCACGTCTAACCCCTGAGTCCCTTTTTCGCCTCGCCCCAAATAAGTGCCATAAACATGGCCCCGATAATCAAGGTCGGGATCACAATCCAGGGCCAGATCTTGTTGAACCAAAAAAGTAGTACTTCGATTGTTTTCATGGCCCCAAACTAGTTGGAGCCTCTGACATCTATGCCGCAGCCAGACCAAAGACCGCTATTACTTGTCTTTGGTGACCGCCTTGTGGATTTCAGCAGTTAGCGCTTCTATTTTGATACTGAGCTCGTGCACCTGCTTGGTCAGGACGAGATTTTCCTGGTCAATTTGATAGGTGTGGATTGCAAGCTCAGAGTTGATCTGGTCTTCACGCTTTGCTGCAATCAAAAGAATGGCCCCTTGAAGGGCAGCGATGCAGGAAAGAATTAAGTTCAGCAGGATAAATGGAAACGGATCGAAGGCGCCATCCGAGTTGAAATAAATCCAAACCGCAAGAAAAGCTAAAGCGCCAAAGACAAATGGCCAGGACCCCATGGAATTTCTGAGCACATCGGCTGATCGCTGACCGATACTGAGCTGCTCTTTGCCGAATTTTGTAGTTGCTGGGTGTTCGTGCCAACGAGCCATAGCGTCTCCTATTTTTATTTGCTTCTTTCTAAAGGCTAACTGAGCGAACCGTTTTGGCTGGCAGGAAGGCTAGCGCCAGTGTTTTTGGGAGGCAAAATTCCCCTCTAGATTAGGTTTTATGAAATCAATCCCACTTAAGAGTAAGCACGAGGCACTCGGAGCTAGCTTTACCGACTTTGGCGGCTGGGAGATGCCGGTTAGATACACCTCGGACCTTGCAGAGCACCATGCCGTGAGATCGGCCGCCGGACTGTTTGATATCTCTCACATGGCGGAGATTTTTGTCGAAGGAAAGCAAGCCGCTACCTATCTGGATTACTCCCTGGTTGGAGCCGCATCCGAGATTGAAATTGGTCGAGCCAAGTATTCCCTCATATGCAACGAAGCAGGTGGAATCATCGACGACCTAATCGTTTACCGCCTGGGACAAAATGCTTATCTGGTGGTTGCCAACGCATCCAATCGCGATGCGGTTGTTGCTGCGATGCAGGGACGAACTGCCGGATTTGATGCAGATGTTAAAGACGAAAGCGATTCCTGGGCTCTTCTGGCGATTCAAGGACCAAACTCTGTCTCAATTCTTTCTCTTCTTACCTCTGACCTACTTGAGGATCTGAAGTACTACGCAATCTCTGAATCCGAAATTGCGGGAGTCAAATGCCTATTGGCTCGCACCGGGTACACCGGTGAAGATGGCTTTGAAGTCTACATTCCGGTCGAATCTGCAGGACAGGTATTTGACGAAATAATCTCTGCCGGATCCGAGCAAGGAATGCTTCCAACCGGGCTTGCCTGCCGCGATACCTTGAGGTTAGAGGCCGGCATGCCGCTTTACGGTCACGAGATGAATTTAGAAGTGAATCCATTCCAGGCAGGTTTTGGCAAAGTTGTCAGGCTTGATAAGCCTGGAGATTTTGTTGGCAAAGCGGCCCTAACAAAACTGTCTCAAACTCCTCCAACAAAGATGCTGGTTGGCATTGCCGGCGAAGGTAAGCGCGCAGCCCGGGCAGACTATGAAGTTTTTGTTGAAGGTTCCAGCTCACCGATGGGGGTTGTCACATCTGGGGTGCTGTCCCCAACCCTAGGTTTCCCAGTGGCGATGGCCTACGTTGGTGCCGATTTTGCGCAAATCGACACGCCTATTAGCGTAGACATCAGAGGAGCTATGACACCGTTTACAGTTGTGAAACTGCCCTTTTACAAAAGAGCCAAGAACTAACTAAACCCCCTAAAGGAATAATTCAGAGATGATCAACCGCGAAGGTCTGAAATACACCAAAGAGCACGAGTGGCTATCAATCGAGGGCGATGTTGCCACCGTTGGTATCACCGAATACGCCGCCGAGAAGCTAGGTGACATTGTTTTTGTTGACCTGCCAAAGGTCGGTTCCTCTACTACTTATATGAAGATCTGCGGTGAAATTGAATCCACCAAGAGCGTCGGTGAGCTTTATGCACCAGTTGATGGTGAAATCGTGGAGATTAACGATGTTGTCTCCGGTAATCCAGAACTGGTCAACCATGACCCATTCGGTGCCGGCTGGCTCATCAAAATTCGCTTCAAAGAGCTTCCGGCTCTTCTTACCCACGAGGAATACGCTGCACTAACCGGAGAGGGCTAAGCCAAAATTGCTTCCTGAGCACAAAGACTTCAAATACCGTCACATTGGCCCCACCGAGCAAGAACAATCAACCATGCTCAAAGAGCTTGGCTACTCTTCCCTGGATCAGCTCATGGCGGTCGCTTTACCGAAGGCGATTCAGTTTGAAGGCGAAGGTAAACTCCCAGACCCACTCACTGAGCAAGAGACCATTAGCGCTCTTCGCGTACATGCCAACAACAACAAAATCACAACATCGCTAATTGGTCAGGGCTACTACGGGACTTTTACTCCAGGAGTTATCAAGCGAAACGTTCTAGAAAATCCTTCCTGGTACACCGCTTATACCCCATACCAGCCGGAAATTTCCCAAGGTCGCCTGGAGGCAATCATCAACTTCCAAACAATGGTCAATGACCTAACCGGAATGAAAACAGCCAACGCCTCGATGCTTGACGAATCAACCGCTGCAGCAGAGGCAATGTTGCTCTCACGTCGGTCCTCTACAAACGAGAGCAATGTTTTTTACGTTGACTCCGACACTATGCCTCAGACCAAATCCTTGCTTGAACACAGAGCGCAGCCGGTTGGAATCACAATCGCCTACTTTGATGCTGCAAAGGGTGCAGCCGAGTTAACCGGCGAATACTTTGGCGTCATGGTCCAGTATCCAGGTGCCTCAGGCCGACTGACATCTCTCAAGCCAATCTTCGACGCAGCTCACAACGTCAATGCCATGGCGGTTGCAGTAGCAGACCTCCTAGCGCTTTGCTTGATTGCCGCTCCTGGAGAGGCAGGAGCAGACATGGTTGTTGGAACCACCCAACGCTTTGGCGTTCCAATGGGATTCGGTGGTCCTCACGCAGGATACCTAGCTGTTCGTGAAGATCTAGAAAGATCTATGCCGGGAAGATTAGTTGGAGTGTCCCTTGATGCCAATGGAGCTCCCGCTTACCGATTGACTCTTCAAACTAGAGAGCAACACATCAGACGTGAGCGAGCAACATCGAATATCTGCACCGCTCAAGTGCTTCTTGCCGTTATGGCTGGAATGTTTGCCGTCTACCACGGACCTAAGGGCTTGCGCTCAATCGCTCTAGAGGTTCACTTGAAAGCTCACGCACTGGCTGATTCCCTAAGGGCAGCAGGACTTTCGATTTCCGAAACCGACTTCTTTGATACTTTCCAGGTCACGGGTATCGACGCCAAGGCAATTTATGCCAAGGGTAGGCAGCACGATTTGACGATGCGGGTAGTTGACGAAAAAACCATCGGTATCGCTATCGATGAAACCATTAGTCCAGAAACCTTGAGCCAAATTTCAGAAGTCTTTGGTGCCAAAAAAGTTTCCTACGGCTATCGACCATCTGGAAAACTCAGAGTCGCAGGGCTCGAGCGAAAGTCAGAGTATTTGACACACCAGGTCTTTAACTCTCACCATTCCGAAACTGCAATGCTTCGCTACCTAAAGCGTCTATCAGATTTTGACTACGCACTCGATCGCGGGATGATTCCACTTGGCTCGTGCACCATGAAGCTCAACTCGACCACCGAAATGGAAGCTGTCAGCTGGCCGGAATTTTCCAACCTGCACCCCTTCTCCCCCAAGGAAGACATCGAGGGCTACCTCTCTTTGATTTCTGAACTTGAAGGCTGGCTCTGCGATGTAACAGGATATGACGCCATTTCTCTTCAGCCAAATGCTGGAAGCCAAGGGGAGCTTGCTGGTCTTATGGCCATTCGCGGCTACCACCTATCGCGAGGAGATGCTCAGCGCGAAGTGTGCCTAATTCCATCATCCGCTCACGGCACTAACGCAGCTTCAGCTGTGCTTGCCGGCATGAAGGTTGTTGTTGTTGCCTGCGACGAACTTGGCAACGTGGATCTTGCGGATATCAAGGCAAAAATTAGCGAGGCCGGTGACAGGCTCTCAGCTCTAATGGTCACCTACCCTTCGACTCACGGAGTTTACGAGGAAGCTATCGCTGACATCTGTGAAATGGTTCACCAAGCCGGTGGTCAGGTTTACATCGACGGCGCCAACACCAACGCCGTGGTTGGCTATGCAAAGTTTGGACTTTTGGGTGGAGATGTTTCGCACCTGAACCTGCACAAAACTTTCTGTATCCCTCACGGTGGCGGTGGCCCTGGTGTTGGTCCAGTTGCAGCAAGAGCTCATCTTGCTCCATTCCTACCTGGGCACTCGCTAGCCCAGATTGAGCTTCCTAACTTTGGACCTATCTCAGGAGCTCCGTTTGGTTCGGCATCGATCTTGCCAATTTCTTGGGCCTACATTCGAATGATGGGAAATCAGAGCTTGCGAGATGCTACTTCGGTTGCAGTGCTGTCAGCAAACTACATCGCAATGAAGCTAAAGGGTCACTTCCCACTTCTATACACCGGCAACGAAGGCCTGATTGCCCACGAGTGCATTATCGATATCCGCGGTATGACCAAAGACACCGGGGTATCGGTAGATGACATTGCGAAGCGATTGATCGACTACGGTTTCCACGCCCCAACTATGAGCTTCCCAGTTTCGGGAACACTAATGATCGAGCCAACCGAGTCTGAGCCCAAAGTTGAAATAGACCGCTTCATAGCAGCGATGATTTCGATCAAGGGAGAAATCAACCAGCTCGGAAACGGTGAATGGAGCGCCGAAGATAATCCACTGCGTCAAGCTCCCCACACCGCGAGAATGTTGGCCGAGGACTGGGACCACCCATACTCTAGAAAGATGGCGGTTTTCCCAGTTGCCGGTCAACACCAGGGCAAGTTCTGGCCAAAGGTTAGGCGTGTGGACTCAGTGCACGGAGATAGAAACCTGGTTTGCTCTTGCCCACCTATTGAGGCTTTCGCTTAAAGAAACCTTAGGACTTTTTCGCAAACATTAGATTTACAAGTCCAAGAGCTATCGCCGCGCCAATTATCTGAAACGCGATAAAGCCAACCACTGATCCAGGAGCAATACCGGCAAAGGTGTCGCTAAAGATTCTTCCGATGGTTACCGCAGGGTTTGCAAACGAAGTTGAGGAAGTAAAGAAGTACGCGGCACCAATCACACCCGGAACTGCCAAGGCAATTAGATTGGCTCGGTCGGTTCGAAGAAGTGACAAGATTACGAAAAGCAACAGTGTTGTTGCCATAACCTCACCGATTGCCGTACCTGCATCAAATCGCGCAGTAGTTGAAATCTGAAAGATGGCCTGAGAAAACATTACGTTGGCAATGATTGCACCGTAAATACCACCGAGCACTTGAGAAAGCACGTAGGGAAGAATCTGCTTTGTTGGGAATTGCTTGGTAAGGGCTAAGGCAATTGTTACCAGTGGGTTGAAGTGTGCTCCGGAAACTGGACCCAAAGTGAGAATCAAGATACCCAAGACAAATATTGTTGAAAGACCGTTGACCAACAGGGCAACAAGTGTGTCATCGGAGAGGTTTGTTCCCATAATTCCAGAACCAACAACAGTTGCTACCAAAATGGTGGTGCCGAAGTATTCGCTTAGCAGTGCGCGGTAGTTCAATTGAAGTTGCTCCTTTAGGCCGGCTGATATTTTTAAGTCTAGGAGCGCTTGAGCCTGGAAGAGCGTTGATTAACCGAGGGGATTAGTGAACTTCAGAAGAATGTGGCCTAAAGCGAAAAATTTAGAGCTAGCCAACCAGCTGCTCGGCGAGAAGCTCTTTGACTCTTGGGGCAACCTTGGTTCCAAGTAGCTCAATTGACTTCATGAGCTTGGAGTGAGGCATCGGTCCCGTTGAGTACTTCAGGTCAAATCGTTGAGCACCGACAGCCTTTATGGCGTAGGCCATCTTTTGGGCGACGGTCTCGGGTGAACCGACATACAAGCTGCCGTTTTGAACTTCATCCAAATAGTGACCCTTAGTCATTGGACCCCAACCACGCTCTTGACCAATTCGTCCAAAACTTGCCTGGTAGCTTGGCCAGAGTTCTTCGATGGCCTGCTCGTCAGTTTCTGCGATGTGACCTGGGGAGTGAATGGAAATCGGCCTTAGTGCATGGCCAAATTTTTCCATCGAGTCTCGATAAAGCTTCGCAAATGGTGCAAATCGTGCCGGGTCCCCACCGATGATTGCAAGCGCTAGTGCAGCATCTAATCTGGCGGCACGAATCACAGAGTCAGGCGATCCTCCCACTCCCACTCGAAGTGGAATGCGTCCCGATTCAGTCTTTGGATAAACTTCTTGGTTGACAAGCGGGGCGCGAACGCTTCCAGACCATGTCACTGGCTTTTCCTTTAGTAGCTCAACCAACAGCTCAAGCTTCTGCTCGAATAGATCTCCATAGTCCGCTAGTTCATATCCAAATAGTGGAAATGATTCAATGAATGATCCGCGGCCGGCAGTGATTTCAGCTCGTCCATTTGAAAGAGCATCCACCGTCGCAAAAGCTTGGTAAACCCTAACCGGGTCCTCCGAAGACAAAACTGTCACGCCGGATCCGAGTTTGATTCGCTTGGTCTGAGTTGCAATTCCGGCGAGTACGGTGTCCGGGGAAGTCACCGCAAAATCATCCCTGTGGTGCTCGCCGATATCAAAACTGTCTAGGCCGACCTGCTCGGCTTGAACGGCCTCTGCAACTACGTTTCGAAGCACCTGGCCGGCAGTTTCTGGAGTGCCGTCGTCCTTTAGGGTCATATCCCCAAATGTGTCTAAACCAAACTTGATTTCCATCTGCTTCGCTTTCTAAAAGCCTTATGACTATTGACTAACTAGAGCCAACACTCAGAGCAGGCAGTTTGTTCCCGAATATACCGAAGCCAAGCTACCTGGTGAGAATGCCCCAGACCACCCCAATTGCCTTCATGGTGTCTTCCGGGGTTTCTTCCTGGGCTAAGTGTCCAGACTGAGGAATCACGAA
>Ga0315908_10000640_pt1 | contig 27306 bp, 8 predicted proteins | sample LakEriMetagenome_12_FD_203520 | JGI IMG/M metagenome (GOLD analysis project Ga0315908, IMG submission 203520) | Freshwater fungal communities from buoy surface, Lake Erie, Ohio, United States - Buoy 4 MA124 | ecosystem: Environmental > Aquatic > Freshwater > Lake > Lake biofilm | place: USA...
AACTGTGAGGTCTCATCAATTTAATACCACTCAATTTCACTCCTGTTTCACCACAAATCACTCTGCTTGCTCTCTTTTTCATATGTTATGCCACTAATCTGCCACCTGGAGTCTTTGTTTTTCTTATTTTATTTGATTTTGTGTTGAAACTGTTTGTTCTTCTATAGGTTACTCTTGCTGCCATTTAATATAGATTAATTATCTTTATTAATTTATTACTTATATTTATATCTATTTTATATTTATATTTTCGTTCAATTTATCTTTAAAATCTAATGAATTATCTCTTTCTAGTTTCCATAATCAGTTGAAACGAATTTTCTCCCATTCTATTTTTAATTTTGAAAGTGGCTTAAATTTAAATGAGCAATATTATTTTCATAAGATGTAGGATTTCTTTTTATTGGTGTGTGCATTGAATCATTATTTTAATATTAAATTTATTCACATATTAATTATTATGAATCATAATTTTAACTAAATTATCTTGAGTGCTTTTTTTCTGTTTTCTATTATATACTTATTCTTTCATCAATTTCCAATATTCCTTATTAATTCTAAGTTTATATTTCAGACTATTTATCAGAAATAATAACTTCATTTTTTTAAATATTAGGAATAAAAATATTTTATATCTTATTATCTGTTTATTAAACAGTGTAAGCAAAAGATTAAGATTTTTAGTGCTTCGAATCAAATTAATCTCTTTGATAAAATTAATTATGCTCTTTTTAAATTTATTATTACTGTTATCCCTGATTTATTTTTATTAAATTTAATTAAAGTGATCTTTTTTATTGTTATTAATCTAGACGTTATTAGTCCTAAAATTAAAATTATTATAATTAATTTTTTTGTTATTTATCTTGCTAAATCTAATTTTTAATTTAATCATCTTATTTTTAATGATAAATAAATTAAAGTTATTATTAATCAGAATTTTATTATTATTACAAATTTCCAAATATTTTATGTTTTTTTGATTCTTATTATTAATTTATATAAATTTTTTATTATTAATTTTAATTCTATTATTACTAAGTTTCTTAAAACAAAAGTTATTTTTATGATTAATCATCTTATATTATTAATTAAATATCAGATTATTATTGATCAGTTTATTTTTATTATTATTATTATTAATCTTCTTTTTCTTATGATAATTATTATTATTATATTTCATCTTATTATAATAATTAAGAATTATCTTATGAATTATTTTTTTATTATTATATTTGATCATATTATTAATTTTATAATATTTATTTTTATAAGTTTTTATGTTAAATTTCTTTATTTTATTGCATTTATTGATAATACTATTAAGATTATTATTAATATAAATTTTGTAAATAAGTTTTTTTTTCTTTTTGTATTTATTCATAAAACTATTAATTTCATGATTATTATTTTTATAAAATTTTTTATATAGATTCTGATTATTATTAATTTATTTATTATTATTATTCAATTTATTATTATTCTTCTAATTAAATGGACTATTATTAAATGACTATTTTTTATTCTTAATCTAGTTATTACTATTAATTAAATTATTATTAAGAATTGATAAATTATATATGATTAATTGACATTGGGTAATTAAATTATTAAACATATTCTGGATTACTATGATTATTTTAATAATTATTTAAATTATCATCAGTAATATCTTGACTTTCAGTTAATCTATTAATAGAAGGTATTTTTTAAATTTATTAAATATTTTGATTATGATCAAAAATATAGTTTGGATTATCATTTTAAGAATCTCTGTTATGATTTAAAAATGAATCTTTATTACTGATATAATTTTGTGATTAATCATTTTAATAGGAATATTAAGATTGTTGATCAATATTATATTAAGATTAATATTAATGTATAAAATTAAATTGCATCGTCTAGAGCTGTTTGATGAAATTTTCGATAACTTATAAATAATTAACAGCAAGTTCATTGAAGATTTAAAGTTATTTTTGTGTGTAGTTCACAGATTAATCATAACAACTGAAAGAAAGAGTAAAAGGATTATTGGATTTTTCTAAATCTTTGTCTTGATTATTATAACCACAAATGTTTGTTTCATTATTGTGATTCACTGCCAGTTGCCATACCAAGTTTGATAAGTGAGATTTTTTGTCTTTTTATTTTAGTTGATTGTTCTCACACAGATTTTAAATGCTGTTTTCCATGCTCTACACTTGTTACATTATGTTATCTTATACCTTCTTATCCTCTTATTAAAATCTAATATATTTTATAATAAATTATATTATATATATTATAATATCATTTTATTTTGAATTATTATTATTGTTTTATATATGCTTATTATTTTTATAATATGTGTATTTTATTTACCTGTTTTTTATTTTCATTAATTAAGTGAAGACATCTCCCTGAGCCTTGTCTAATCGATCTAAGTAATACTTCTAGCGATTCTAAATATCATTAAAATTCTAATTAATTAAGAAAGATTTCTCATTCCTCTCAGCAACTGATTCCTACAGAAATTCTTCTATTAAAATCCACTTATTATGTTTTTAATGCTCAGAATATTAACATTTTCGACAAATCAATCCTCTTTTCTAACATTTTTCATCCAAACACACGATATCACATATCTCTTCTTTATGCTAAATACAATCTATATTCTTATTAAACTAATTTAATAATTAATTATTCTTATCTATTTCTATCCTCTTTAATAAATTCACATTCAAGTTGTTCATTTGTAAAATATATTTTTAAAATTATTAAGTTTCAATTTCTTATGTCTTCATACTTATTATCAATATTTTTATTTTATTAATCAAATTCTGATATTTTATTACTTTTATACTCTCTCACTAAAAATTAGCCAGTTTTAGTTAAGCTGCATTTATTCTTATTTATTAAAAATAATAAAATTATAATAATATAAAAATATTTATATTAGAGAAATAACAAAATGATATTGTAAAATAATATTAAGAATAAGAGTGAAATTTTTGTTTCGTTTCGAACATAATTAGAAGAGAAATATAAAGTGGATGAATGTGAAATGGGAATAGAGACAGACTTAACAAATAAATAATTATCGGAGTTAATTTCATAAATGCTAGGATTGGAGAAAGAGAAAGAAAGATTTGAGATGATAATAAACAATGACTTTGTAAGAGGTAGCTTATGAGACCACCTTCTAAAACATAATATAAACATAGAAAAAGTAGTGATAATAAATTATACCCTGGGTCTGTCCCAACCAAGAGAAAAGAATAAGAATGCTCATTCAGACTGGATCATATCTCTTTAAACAAACCCATTAGAATCGACTGAGAACTACATGAGTTTAACTATTTCGGGAATGGTATCAGTATTCTCACCTCATCATAATTTAATCCTTTCCCAATCACTATTTTCCTCCTCTAATTCTGCCAAATCCCTATTGTTGTTAAATCCACCTAACTCTCATTTTCAACTTATTGCAATCGGATCTCAAAATGGAAATCTTAATGTCTTCAAATACCATATTTAAAATAAACTTATCTCCCCATATCTCATCAGTAGATAGAGTCAAGGCTCAATTATGGCATTACAAAAACATCCTCTTATTCATGATTTTATGGTCTCTGCTGATTATAGTGGCAATGTGATTTTTTATAAGCTTCATTAAGATTATATGAAAGCAGATCCTCTAATAAGTTCTTGTAAGATTCCGATGTAAAAATGTTAAAAGAAGGTGAAGAGTGAATAATAATAATAAGATTAATAATAAGATTAATAATTGATAGAATATATATCAGAGAAGAAAGTGAGTGAGGATGGGATAAACTGTATGAGTTGGAGTGAGAATGAGACATTGGTGGTAGGAGGTATGAGTCATTTAATAGAGATATTGGATGTGAATGAGAAAAGAGTGAAGAGTAGTTTGAATTGCAGAGATAGTGTGGTGATGTCTTTAGATAGTATTAATGAGAACTGTATATTGTCAGGTCACGAGGATGGCTTTATTCGACTTTGGGATTAAAGAGTTAATAATTCTAGACCTGTTAATTCATTTAAACCTCATTCCACTATCGTCAGTCATCTTTCCTTTAATCCTCTTAACTCTAATCTCTTCCTTTCTACTGGTTATGATTCTCTCCTTAAACTCAATGATCTAAGGTCATCATTCTCTCTCTTTTCTAAATAAACCAACAATAAACTATTTACATCTGCTTGGCTATCTTCATAAGATTTTATTTTTGCTGGTTAAGATTCTATTCTCTACTCTTATACTTTCCAACAATGATTATCATACCAAATTATCTTTATTTATAAAATATTTATTCCTATATTTATTCTTATTATTAGATTATTATAATTCATATTTTATATTTTTAATGGACTCATCATTTTAAAAAAATGACTCTTTCTTTAATTAAAGAGTATTTGATGAGTATGAGTTAAATAATAATTAATTTAATATAAAAAACATCATTCATAATTGAAAATATAGTAATTAATCAAATATTTAGTAAAATTAAATATCTATTAATTAAGAATTAAATAAAACTGAAAATAAACATTAAAATCTGATTAATGTAAATTTATAGGAGATAAATTTGAATTAACCAATAGATAAAAAAATAATTTGTGAGTTGGAAATTTAAATATAGAATAAAATATAAAATATTATTGTTTATGAAGATAGTAATATAGAAGAAATAGCATTAGACTTATGTTTGTAAAATCATATTGACTCTAAACATATTCACATAATAAGTCAGAAAATTAACAAATAAATATTACTTCAATTTAAAAACTAAAATCAAAAACTTAGTTCTTTTATTTCATCTATCAAATAAAGCTAAATATTTAGTTAAAAAACTAACACGATTAATTATTGTCATAATAATTTTTAAGAATCGAAATAAAATACTTGCAACTTTTAATAAATAGATTCGAAAAATAATAGTAATTTTTAATTGAAAAATACAAATATTAATTATAGTAATAATAAAAGTAATTATGGATCTAAATATGATATTGACTATATAAATAATATGATTTAAAATATTAAAAATAAAAGGGAAAATTAATCCAATACCCTAAAATCTAACGAAAATTTAGAAGCTTTTAACGATTAATATTTGTATTAAATCTAGAACAAGTATTTTCATAAAGGAGGTAATAAATACGAAGTTAATTATGAGAATAAAAATAGTCATTCCTTTCTGGAATCTTAAAACAAATATTTAAATGTCAGCAATTAAAAATATATTAAAAATAATTGTATATAAGAATTAAGTTATGATAATAAGTAAAAAAATTGATAAAATTTAGAAAATAATAACTTTAATTATTATGATAATAGATAGTAAAATAACAATAGTTGTCTTAGTAATAATAGCTTTGTAAGTCATTTAAATAAGGATCACGAAACTTAATAGTAAATATTAGACTATAGTGATAAAAAAATGCAGAAAATAATAAAAGGCAGTTATCTTAACTTTAAATAATCTCCTGAAATTAAAGTTTAATCTAACTCTGGATTTCAATAATAAAAAAAATAATAAGAAAACTTAAATAATATTAATCATTTAATAAGGAACTCAAATGAAAAAAGAAAAAATTTAAGAGATTTTTCAAACAATAGTGTTTAATCTAATTTTATAAATTCATATAAATAGAATAGTCTTATTAATATTAATATCAATGATATAAAGTATTAATCTCCCATTAATAGTTTTATATATAGTAAAAATGATATAAAAGATTTAGATAAAAGTAATGAGTATTTCTAGACCGATTAAAATTAGTAGTTTAAATTTAGTGTTAATTGAAACGAAATAACTTTTAATGACAATAACCATCTGTAAAACAATAAAAATAAATTTAAAGAAAATATCAACAATGTATTATAGCAATCTAATAAAATGAAAAATTTAATTAATATATAAAATGAAAAATTAAATTTAATTAATAAAAATAGTTAATAATCAGTAGAATTTTAAAAAATTAATAATTTTAACGAGTTTTTTTTAATTTTATATGAAAGTAATAATAATAATAATATCAATAACAATAATTAAAAACTTTTATAAGAAAATAACATAATGTTATTTAAATTAAACAGCAAAGGATTAGAAGTATTTTCTATGATTAAAAAATATATTTAATAACCTATAACTTAAGAAAAATTATGGATATTTATTTAATAAGATAATAATAAAGATATAATCTTAAAACTTATTGATGAAAGTTTATAATAAATTAAATAAATAGATAAGTCAAATAAAAAAAAACAGCTTATTATTAATTAAAGATTATAGTAATATAAAAATTTATAAAATGATTGAAATAGCCAATATTATTGTTTATAATTAATTAAATTTATCAAATAACTCATAATATATTTATTTTATAAAATATTTATATAAAGTTATGGATTTTTTGAGTGAAAGAATAATAGATAATCAAAAGAAAAATGGCATCTCTAAAATGAGGGAAACTTAAATGAAAAGACTTTTAGAATTATAAACAAAATAATATTAATTTTAGAAATTAAAGAAATAAATTTGGATAAAAAATTAAAAACTATATAAAAACACTGAAAATCATAAATTGATAGATGTTGATTAAAACGATTAGAATATTTTAAATTAAATATAATTTATTAAAGATGAAAAACAAATTAATTTATCACATATGCAAAATGAACAAAAGAAAAAGAATAAGCAAATAATAAATATAGTAAGTGAAGAAGAATAATTTATTAATTAAAAAATATTCAATTCTATTTCAAATATTTATTTATCAAAAGATAAAGATTAAGATCAAGAAAAAGAAATGTATAAAAAAAACATATTTTTGACTAAATTAATAAACATTAATAATAAAAGTTTAAACATAAATTAAACTAGAAAAATTGATGATAAATATAAATTAGATCTTTCTGATAATCGATTCTAAAAATTTCCTAAAATAATTTAAAATTAAAATGGAATTGTTAATTCACATTATTTTAGTTTTCAAAATCAATTTTTAGATTAAAAGTAAGAATCAGAAGATGTTTTTTAAAAAAATCAACATAATCATTTTTTTTAACAAAAAAATCAAGCAAATTAAAAAGATAAAAACTAATAATTAACTTTTAATTAAAATGAATAAAATTATATATTTAATCTAAATAAAATTAAATAATAAGAAGTAAAATATATATCAAATTTATTAGAAATATTTATAAACAGAAATAAAAGCTATCTAAAATACAAAAGAATTAAAAATAAAAAATAATTAATTTTCATTCAAAAATTAATTCAATCATCTTTAAAAAAACTAATTTAACTTTTTAAATGATAATGAAATGATATAAGATCAAATAAATATTCAAAAGTTTTTGTAAAAGTAAAACAATCAATTGAATTAAAAAAAAAGCTAATAATATATGTAAGAACAGACATTTTAACAAAAAAGTAATTAAAAATATCAATTTAAAATATGATATTTATATAAATTATAGTTTAGTTACTGCAAAATATATAAATCACAATGAATATTTCCTTTTTTAAAAATTTTAGTTTTTTTAGTTAGAATTTATATTATTTTATAATAATTATAATTTTTAACTAAGAATCTAATTTACTCTTATTTGCCATTTTAATTCTTTCTCCTATTTAGACATAAACATATCCATTTTTAGAATCTATTAAGCAGAAGGTCTATTTTTAGGATCTTAACTCATCATTTTTCTTATTAAATTAATAAATGAAGATGAATAAGAGAGATTTTTAAAGTCAATCAAATTTTATCTTAAATTAGACCATTCTTGTCCATTAGATGGTAATTCCTGGTCTAATTTAATAATAATATAAATAAATATAATAAAAATATCAATAATAATAATGATAATAAATACTTAAATTGATAAGAGAATAAATAGTGATCCCTAATGAAAAAATATCACTTTTGGTAAGATCCAAATCTTAACTAAACTGCTAAGTGAGTACTTCTTATGCTAAATACCTTGAGTCTCCTTCTTCAATATCTTCATAATTTTCATTCCTACTAATCCTTGCCAGTCCTAAATCAGCCAATTTATATTCTCCTTTCTCTGACACTAGTATATTGTCTGGTTTAATGTCAAGGTGAGCTATCTTTCTTTCATGCAAATATCTTAATCCTATTAAAATATCCTTCAATATTTTTTTTATTTACTTCTCCTCTATTTAACCATTCGCATTTAAATTTAATATAATATTATTGCTATCAATATTATTACTATTATTACTATTTATGTTGATATTATAAGCATTATTATTATTATTGAAAATTTTGTAATTATTAAGTGTCTTTTCCTTAATATTTTATAATGAATCGATACAATACTCCATTTATAAATAAAGCTGATTGTTTTCAATCCAGGCTGAATAATATCTGACTATATTTTAACTTTCACAATTAGCTGATATACTTGCCATAGCTTAAACTTCATTTAAAGATTTACAATTTATTTTATTTTTCAAACATTTTACTCCATAAATTAATTTATCAATATTATTTTATACTTGAAAAACAGTTCCAAAATTTCCTGATCCAATTTATCTGATTATTCTAAAATCCTATTCAAATCTATTTTTTTTTTAACTTTCTTGATTTTAATCTTAATAATTTTCCTCAAAATCTATACTTTTTTATATATCACTAAAATTAGAATTTTCATTTGATATATTATTAGTTTTAGAAGATTTTCTTTTGTTTTTATTATTTTATGGTGATTTTTATTTACTTTTTTATATATATTATTAGTCTTTTTTACATGTTTAGACTAATTTAGTAGGTGTAGTCATTAAGTTAATATTTCTTATTTGATTTTAATTAAACTTTTCTGGAGTTTTATTTTAGTTTTAATCTTAATCTTATTATTTAGAATAAGAATTGAAATTTTACTAATAAATAGGACACTTTTACTGAGATTTATTTATATTATATTAAAAATTTCTCAGTTTATTCTAATCACTACTTTTCATAATAATGTCATTTAAATTATAACTATATTTCTTTATTTTTTTTGGACTATCTATTGTAAACTAATCAATTTAAAATTAATAATTTTTTATATTGGTTTGTATTATATTGTTTTCCTTGTTGTTTTGAGGGGAATTCATTTTTAATAAAGTGTTACTGTTTTTATAAGTTTCTCCAGAATACAATTCAAAGCATTTAATTGAGTTGCTTTATTTTTTAGTCTTGGCTTAATTACTGTTATAACTTTCTATCTTAAATTGTTATTATTGAGGACTTTTTGTTAAATTTATGTTTTGTTTTTTACAGTCTGATTTAAATTCTATTTTTTAAAACATGAATCCTAAATCTTATTTATATTACATTTCAAATTTGAATTATATTTTTCTCATCTATATATCATTTTGCGTTTATTATATATCTAATTTTATATTCTAATTTTATTATATAAAATTCAATATTTAATTTATAATTATAGCTATATTTAATGTATATTAATCTAATCATTATAAATAATGTTTTATTATATATTAACATATTTCTTTCGAATTAATTTAACTGCATTAGTCGTAAAAAATTCTTTCTAATTATAATAATCCACCAAAATTTTTAAATTATAAAAGTATAAATTAAAATTTTTTCTATGCTTAATTTTTACAATATTCTAGTACAACATCTAAACATAATAAAGTTTAATATTAAATTTCAGAATCTTAATGAATTAAAAAATCTTTTAAATATTCAATAATATTTAATTCAATAAAAATTTCTATTATTTTTGGATCTTCTTAATCATGAAAAAATATATTAATTAATTAGACTAACTATAACTTTATCTAATATTAGATAAAAATATAGTTTTACATTTATATTTTAATTTGTTTTAATTAAATTTATTAATTTTTGAGCAAAAAAATTATCTTTAATTTAAAAAAAATAATCATATATTTTTTTATCATAACTAACAAAAATATTTTTTAATATTTCTATAACAATTGAAATTTCTTCAATTTTAATTTTTTAACTATTTAAATAAAAAAAAACTATGTCACTTATACCTTATTCTATCATTATATGAATTAACTAATCATCTTCTTCAAAAGATAAAAAATTACACAAAGTTACCAAAAAGTTAATTATCACTTCATCTTCTATATATTGTTCCTATTATTAATTATCTTATATTTGATTTTTAACTTAATAAAAAATGTCATCAAAAAAATTTTTAAAATCTAAATAAATATTTTTTAAATCTTTATGACTCATTAATTTTGATGATTTTCCTAAAACAATTGTTATAGAAATTAAATATTTCTAATTTATTTGATTACAACTATCATAGATAAATTCTAAAAATGTTTATAAAATGTTAAAATAAGATTAGATTTCTAATGAATCTAAAAAACTATTTACATCTAAATACTCATTCATAAATATAAGGGTTTTTTCTAAATAATTTATACTTAATGGGAAAGATAAAGTTGTATCTGCAATTCTATGAATCAAATTATTTTATGCTAAAAAAAATCCGATTTCATTATCTGATTAAAATACTATATTATTTAATCCTGTTATTGCCTTAATATAATTAAAATTAATTATATTTTATAATTATGTAAATAATATTATATTACTTATTCTCAAATTTCTATTTTAGGGCATATCAAAAATTAATTGAAATTTATCAAAATATTAGTTTTCAAAATTTCTTTTATTATTTTGTTTTTTGAATTACAAATATTTATCAAAAATATTTAATAGTGTTGAACAAATAAATATTCATTTTAATTACATTAGTAATAATTGTTAAAATATTATAAAAGAGAAGTATTTTAATTTAATTTAAAATTTATTATTTATAAATAATTAGTATCTTTAAAATAGTTGGTTGCTATAGTATCAGCCATATCCATTAAAAACTTTATATTAATTTCTTTTTAATCAGCCTAAAATTTTATTTGAATTAATTCATTTTAAAAACTTATTAATTTTTAATCAATTAAATAATTTAAATTTGGATCTTATTCAATTAAATCATTTTTATCTATTTCAATATAATTTTAATTTGAATTAATCATACTTATTTTAATTCTATTATCCAAAAAAATTTTTTGAATTCTTTTTTTTCTTATTTCTTATTAATTTCTACTTCTTTATTATTTTATGCAATGTTAAATCATATTATTTTAATTCATTTTATAGATTTTAACTTTAAAATATTATAGTTTTATTTGCAATATATAAAAATAATTTTTATTTTATATTTTTCATATTTTAAAAAAATAAATTAAATATATAATCATTTAAAAATTTTATTAAAATTAAATAAACTTCAATAAATAAAAATAAGAGATATTAATTTTTATTTATACTTTATTCATTATAATATTTTATTTTATTATTATTTGTTATAATTTTACAAAAAATTTCGATATATAAAATCTTAATTAAATGAATATAAAAATTTTATTTCTTTTACTATTAATTTTTATTAAAACTAAAATTTTAATATAAATATATAAAAAATTTTAATTTAATTTAATTAAAGATAATTCAAAAATCAAAAAAATTAAATATTATTTAAAAATTTATTAGATAAAAATATATTTCATAATAAAATATTTTATTTATTAATAATATTATTTTATTAAATATGAAAAATTTTATTTTAGATTTTATTTTTCTTGTGAAGAAAATAAATTTAAGACTCTTTAATTATCTTTTTAATTTAAAAAGTATAGGTCCTCAATGAGGCTTTATTGGTATAGCTTTATATATAAATAAAGTTAAACACTAATGTCAATTAGTATTGCCCTAGGGTTCGAGTTCGGCGGGGTGAGTAGACTGCCATACAAAGTTAAGTGGAGGGTTTTGTGCAGTTTCCCCTCTTTAATCCAAATGGACTAACTAAAGAATCCATAGTGCTGCACAGCGACCTCTCCTGAGGACCGATAAAAAAAAAAATTTAAAAAGTATCTATTTTCATTTATAATTGGACTAACATAAATATTTTCATCTTATTATAAAGTTTTTATTTTCTTCTTTTAATTATTTTATTTTTAAATTTTGATCATCAATATTATTAATAAATATTTTAATATTATTCTTATTTAACTACTTTAAATCTAACTGAATTTTTAATATATTCTACCCAAACTTTTCCTTATCAATTAAATCCTAAAAAAAAAGATTTTAATTTTTTAATCCATATTTAAAAAAAATAATACAAGCTTTTATTTTGTCTCATTTAATCTGTTAATAAAATTCTATGATTATAAATTAAGACTGCTTTTTTCATATTGATGATAAAAGTCATGACTAATAACATTATTGTATTTTTCATTTAAAAGTAAATTGTTGACAAAATTGTCTTAATAATTTTTGAAAAGTTTTTATTTTTATCATAATCGATAGCTTTATTTAAAACTATTCATTATTTGCGATTCCATAAACATATTTCTTTACTATTTATTGTAAAAACATATTGTTTATCCAAACTGATTAAGATTTTACTTTTAAGTAAAATAGTTATTTTCTAATTTATCAAATAAATATAATTTTTATTTTGATCATCTAACTATTATGTAATATTTATGTTATTCAAACTAAAATCAAGGAAAGGATCTTAATTATTATTAAGCTTAAATAACTAAATTTATTAATATATTTAAATATTATTTTATTTTAAATTTATTTTCTATTTTTACTCTATATTTTAATTTTATTAAATTTATCCAATATTAATCTAGCTATCTTAAGTTTATAATATAATAATATATTTTTTTTAGTCATTTTTAAATTTATAATTCTGTTTTAAACTCCAAATAATTTATGATAATTAAAATCTTTTTACTCATTTATTAAATATTAATGAAATCATCATTTTAATCATATTCAATTATAAAATATTCTTTTATAATAATATAAGAATTCTATTGATCTATTTTTCATTATTTATTTTTTTAATTATATATATTTTATTTATTTTTTTATGTTGTTTATATTTTAAATTTCATCATATTCTTCTTGTTCATAATATTTTATTTCATCATACCAATATTCTATTTCCTTAATTATATTAATTAAATTATTTTAATTTTGTTAATTAATGATATATATCATAAATAATTTATTAATTTTATATTTTAATAGCATTTTTTTTCATTTTTGTGTTTTATTAATTATTTTCTTTATAATTATTTAAATGATTTTCTAATGAATTTTATGATTTAAATATTATTTTTAATAATCATTATTTTCTTTTAACTAATTAGAATAATAAGAATAAAAAATAAAATCCTCATTTTTACTCATATATAAGAATTTTAAGTCTTTTTATTATAATTTTTATTTCAATATACTACCGTTTATATATTCATTTAGTATTTATTGATTTTAATTTTATTAATTCTTATAGAGAAAACTTTAATGCTAACATAAATTTTATTAATAAAAATAGAATCATTAATTTTTTAATTTTATTTATTTTTATAATCCAAAACAATTAAAAATGCTAAACTCATTTTTACATGGATTTTAATTTATCAATTTATTTTTATTAATAAATTGAAGTTTTTTTCCCTCAATATTTTTTATCCCATCTTTAATTAAAAATTCTTTTAAATTCAAATTTAATATCTTTTATTTTTTAATTTTGTACATAAATTTAAATATTTTTAATATAATTTATTTAAAACAGTTATAAAATAACCGTATTTTATTTGAATTTATGTTAAAAATATAAAATATATGGTTTCTTATAAAAAAATTAATTAATTATATTAGAGATTTTTTAATATAAATCAAAATATTTTATAATATAATTTATTAATAAAGTATTTATTTATATAAGTTTATTTATTTATTTTTCTCATTATTTCAAACAAATTATTAAAAAATAAAAATATTTTTTAGAATATAAACTTTTTTTTATTAATTATAAATTTTTATATATAAATATTTAAAATATTTTATAATTAAATTATTAATATATTTTATTATTTTTCCTTTTTATTTTATAATATTTATAATTAAAATAAAAATAATATATATTTTTATTTATTACCAAATCATAATTTTAATGATTAATAATTTTAACTAAACCTGAATATTAAATTATTTATAAATTTTAGACTTTATTATTATTCTTATTCATTAAATATATTTTTTTTTGTTTATTGTTCCGTTGTTTTATTTTAAATTTATTCTAATTGATTAGAATTATAAATAAGTTATTCATAAATTTAGTTACAAAATAATTATGAACTATCATTCTTAAAGTTCTTTATAAAAACATCAATAAATTAAAATTCTATATAAACCTATGAAAATTAAATGTATTATATATAATAAAATACTTATTTTATTTAATTAATATATTTAAATTAGAAATTATTTAGCATTTAAAAAAATAGTCTCAAAATATTTTAAATTAAATTTTGCATTATTTAAAAAGCAAATTTTTAGCAATATTAAATTAATTGATTTTAAAAATCAATAATATACTAAATAATTTCAAAAATATAATTTCTCATTTAAAAATTATATTATCTCTCATCATTTAAAAATTCTAAAAATTTACTATCACAATTAATTTAATTAAACTATATTTATTAAGTAAATTCTAATAAATCTTCATAAAATTCAGAACTATTATTGAATACTTTTATTTAATTTTCATCTAATAAATTTTAAGGATCTTCAAAATTCAAATAAATCAGATAAAATATTTATATAAAATACTTGTCAATATATTTTTAGAAAGATTTCTATAATTGATTGTTAATAAAAGTATCAAACTAGCTTTTAAATTTTTTAATAATATCATCATATTTAATTTTCTTTTAACTATTTTATTCTAGCTAAGTATTTTGACAAATATTTAATATTTAATTAATTTATTTGGTAAAGTATTGGTTTTTGTAATCATTAATTAAAATTATAAATTTAAGAATTTAATTTTTATTTTAATTATCTTAAGACAAATTAATAATTATTACATTTAAAGTTTATAAATATTATTGAAGAATGTATTTTATCTAAAATAATTAAAAAAATTTACTATTATATCATTTTCTTAAATATTTTTATTGTAATAATTTAAAATATGTAGAATTTTTGCAAATTAATTATCAAAAAGAGTAAATATAATATTTTGATTTTAAATGATAGGAATATTAGTCAAATATATATTAGTTTATTATCTAGATTATAGATATTTATTTTCTTAGTTATTATAAATAAGTAATACGTTTAAATAGAATATATTTAAATTATATTTATAAGATTAATTATAAACACAAAGAATCTATTGATTATTTTATTAGAATTATTTATTCTTTTTATTAGTTTAATTTAAATTCAAATAATTCATTTATTATTTTAACTGTTTATTATAACTTTCTATCTAACTATTTAAGTATTAATTTATTCTCTTATATATTTAGTTTTTATTATACTTCTTAAAGAATTATTTTAAATTAATTTGAAATATTATTAAATAAAATTATTTGTTATTATATTAATTAATTATTAACCTTAAATCATAAAAAGAAAATACTTAATTTTTTTTTAAATTTGTTTTGCTATTTTCATTTTAATATTAGTTGTTTAAATAATCTTAACAAAATTGATTATAATTTTTTATAATAATTATAATGTCATTTTACTAAGTAATTAAATTGTCTAGAATAAATTAAAAATTATTATTTTTTTATTATTTGGGTATTTTTTTAGTAAATAATAAATCTCCTTCAATGTCTTAAACATTTTTCTATTTATCAAATTATGTTGCTTCTTTTATTTATTGAGAATCAATATTAACGTAATTATTAAATTAATTTATTACTTATTAACAATAATCTGATATAAATTATATTATTTTAATCTCATCTTAAGTTGAATTAATTAAGTATTTAAAGTTTTAATATACAATCTTGTACTAAGTCAAATTTTATTTTATTTCAAATATTAAATTTTTCTATAAAATAAAATATTATAATAAATGAAAATACTTAAAATTTGGCCAAGATCTCCTTAACATCTATATTAATTTATTTGAAAAGATTAAGAGATGAATAATTATTTAAAAAATCAATATGAAAAGAATAGAGTTTTTAGAATAAATCATGATTTTTAACGATAAGCATTTTATTTAATTGCTATGGTAAAATTAAGACTTAATAAGTTTTAAGAAGAACCATGAAAATCAGATTCAAATCTTGCTGTTTATCAAGTCTATTTTTTAAAGGATGATAAATCCTTTTAATATTATAATTAAGAACTAAATAAATTAATAAAAAAATAAATAATAACTGTTATAATTGTTTTCAATTTATTGATGCTTTTATATATTGTTGAGATTAATCATTACAAATCAATGTTAAATATTAATTGAAATCTAGTTGATTATATTAAGTTTATCAATATTTAGGTAGACAATATTATTAAGATAGCTGTTTTCTAGATAGTTTATGTTTTAATTTAAATATTATTAAATTTCATTAATATTACTAGAGCTATTTTTATCATATTTATCCTTTAAAAGGATGAAAGGATCAAATTTGGATGAATTTAAATGAATTTATAAAATTTTTTCTTAATTTTCTTCTTATTATTTTTGGTTCCCGAGTTGAAGAAGATTTTACATTATTTCTTTTTATTTAATTTTAAATAATCTTGTTTCTTATTTAGCTAAAAGATTAATTTCTTCTTATTCTTTTAAACTAATTTATTATTATTATTAAATAATACTTTAATGGATTGATAAATGAATTTAAAAAATACTAATTTATTTTTGAAAAGTCTATTTCTGTAGTAAACTTCTAAAATCTTTGTACATGTTCTTTTTATTTTTATTAAAAATTTATTATTTAATTATCTTCACTTTGTAATGTTTCTTAATTATCATGATCATTATAAATTTGATCATCTTCTTCATTAGCAGATTATGATTATTCTAAAATAGTTTATAAATTAATAATAAATTATTTATAATAATCATTGTATTTTTTATGCAATAAAAAATTATAATATATTTATACATAATTCTTTAAGATTATTTTGATAATATTCTAACATTTTATTTTAAGCTTTTTTAATAACCAAATACTTTTCAAGATCTAAATGAGGTCTATGAAACTAAATTAAATAATAAATATATATTTACATATATTATTGATGAAAATATTAATGCATATTCATCATTATTTTTATTATTTATTATATGATTATATAATTTTATTTGAATTAATTCTTATTCATCAAGTTCGTGAATAATTTTTTGAAAGTTTGCTTTGTTTTCTATTATAAAAATAAAAAAAATAACATACTATTATTAATTAATAATTTATTTATTAATTTAAGACAATTTATAGAAGAACTTTTAAAACTATCAAAGAGTCTTTGTTTAGTTGAGCAATAGTATATTAAGCCTTAATAATAATAAATTTTAATAAATACCTTTTAAATCAATATGTTCTATTCCTATCAATATTATTCTACATTAATCAATTGATAGACTTATAGAATTATCAAATAAAATATCTTCTAATCTTTTTATTATTACTGATGTTTTTCTTTTAAATTTCTTTTTACCATCTTTTAGTTCTTAAAGAATTTCTTGAACTTATTAATTTATTTACATTATTATTAAAAATAAAAAAATAATTGTTTTTATTTAATTTATAATTTAATTTTAACTATAAAATAAAAATGAATATTAGATATAAAGTAGACTATTCCAAATAACCTACTTAAAATGAAATAAGATAAGCAAATGCAAAATTATAATTATTGAAACCTAAAATGAAGAGATAATATAATATTATTAATAATGAAAATATTAATTAATAGTAAAAAAGTAATTCAATAAATAATAAAAATAACTAAAAACCTAATAATGATTAGGAAGAAAATAATTATAGAAAAGTATTTAAACCTAATCAGTAGATTTTAAATAATAATTCTAATTAGTAGATTATTAATAACAACAGTTCAAGAAATTAAAAAAAAATGAATTATAATGATTATATTGATGAAGATGAAGATTATTAGTAAACTTAATAAAACTAGAAATAGTATTAAAATAATATGTAAATAAATAAACATAGTTAAAATAAATCAAATTATTAGGAAGAAGAGGAATCATATTAATAATTTTAAAATTAATAAAATAAAAAGAAAAATTAGAATAATAATAATTATTATAATAATGACGTATATTAAAATATGAATCATAAATATCAAAATAAAAATATAGAAAAAGAAGAAGATAATAATTATCAGTATAATAAAAATAATTATAATTCAAACTAAGATTAAGTAAAAAAAAATTTAATAATAATAATTAATTAATAGAATAGCATTCAAAGTTAAGAAGATTTAAATTAAGAATTAATTGAATGTTCAGAAGGTTGTGGTAGAAAATTTAAAGAAGAAGTATTGCATAAACATGAAAAAGTATGTAAAAAAGTATTTTAATAAAAAAGAAAAAAATTTAATACTCAATAATAAAGAATAATTTCGGATGAATAAGCATAAGCGCTTAATAACTCTAAAAAAGAAATGAAACCAGGGTCTAAATAGAATAATACTATTCAATAAGGTAAAGGTGAAGAAAAAAAAGCAAAATGGAAATAAGAATCTGAGAAATTTAGAGCTTTAATGAAATAAGCAAAAGGATAAGCAACAGCAGAAGATATGAAAATATTAGAAAAAGTATAGTAATAAGAATAAGATGATTTAACATAATGTCCTCATTGTTAAAGAAGATTTAATGATAAAGCAGCTTAAAAACATATACCTTTTTGTGCAAGTAAGGCTAAAATGGGGTAAGTTAAAAGAAAATGAAAATTATTTAAATAAATTCTTATATTAAAATATAATAAACATTAATTAGCTATTTTAAATTAAAAAACAAATAAAAATATTAATAAATTTATTAAATTTATTTTATTTAAAATAATTATTAAAATTACAATTTTTCAATAATTTTTTAAAATTTAATCATATTCAGATTTATTTTCAAATAATTTGGTTTAGATGTAATAATTAAAATAATAAAATAAATATATTTATATAAAATATATAGTTATAAATAATTTATTAATTATATTTTATTTTATTATAATAAATAAATTGTTAACAATCATGATAATATGATGAACATGATATTGATACTATGATAATAATAATGACGATTATAATATATATGATAATGGCAATGATGATAAATGTTTATGTATATATCAATTTATGAATAAATGAATATATTTATATATTTATATATGAATATATTTATGTATGTATAAATGTTGATCACTTGGTTTGAGGAATGGATAACCATTTAGAGTGCTCATCAAAAGGAACATCAGAAACAACATTTTTTCCCCACATATCAGGTGATAAGAACTTATAAGTGTTGGAAAGAGCAGCAAAGACAGCCTTGAGAGTATTACCTCTGGTCTTAGTGGATCCTTGACTGGCAGTGTAAACATCATGAATACCGGCCATCTGCAATACCTTTTTAGGGACAGGGGCTCCTACGATTCCAGTTCCTCTAGGAGCAGGGATGAGTCTGACTCTGACTGAACCTCCCTTACCAGTGACCTTCATGGGGATGGTGTGAGGAGCTCCGATCTTGTTACCCCAATATCCTTTCCTTACTGGTACCAAGTTCATCTTAGCATCTAAGATAGCTCCCTTGATAGCTCCTTGTACTTCCTTATGTACCTTTCCTCCTAATCCAATGTGTCCTCTTCCATCTCCCACTACCACGTAAACTTTGAACCTTGTTCTTTGACCGGCAGTTGTCTATTTCTGCACTGGCTTCACTTACATCACTTCTTCCTTTAATACGTCCTTTAAGAAGTGGGTCACTATTTCAGGTTCCTTAATTGGAATTGCGAATCTGAAAATCTCTTCTAATGAAGTTATCTTACCAGCAGTCACTAATCTTCCTAACTTTGTTACTGGTTACCATACTTCTTCACCGAATGTTTTTTTTTAATCTTTCTTTTTTCCGTCTTTACCTTTTCCGAAACCTCTTTCTTTCTTTTAATCAGCCATTTCTTATCGATTTAAATCAATTTATAAAATAAGATATTCTTTTTATATCTATTTTATATTCTTATCAATATTTTTACTATTTTCAATATTTTTTGTTTTATTTATATTATCCTATTAATATATAATATAATATTTTTATTATAAAATAATCACTATTAAAAATAATTTTAATTTAATATTAAAGCTAATAATTGATGAAAATTAATTTGAAACAATTATAAAAAATAAAAATAAATAACATTAATACAAAATAATAAAAGTAAATTTTTTTAGAATTGGTAAAAATTAAATAAATTTAATGATAGAATAAAGACAACAAAAATGTTTAAAATTAAGATGAAATATAAGAAGAATATAGTTTTAATCATGAAGATGTAAGATAATTTGCAAATTTAATTGGTGATTATAATCCTATTCATTTAGATTAGCAATTCGGTTAATAAAGTATTTTTAAAAATAATATTGTGCATGGAATGCTAAGTGGTAGTTTATTTTCAAGAATTATATCAAAAACTTTGCAATAATCTATATATTTATCTTAAAGTTTAAGTTTCTTAAAGCCAGTTTATATTGATGAAAAACTTTTAATCCATATTAAAGTCAATTAAATCAATTATAATAAAAAAATTTTGTATCTATAAACCAATTTATATAAAATTTAATAAAATAAAATAGCAATTTAAGGTGAAGCTGTTATTTTATATCCAAATTTAAATAAAATTTGAAAATTCTATAAATTCATTAAAATTTATAATAAAAATTAATTATTTATGTATTATTGTATATTTATAAATATTAAATGAATATTTAAATTCATATATATATATTATATGAATTAAATGTAATTTTTAGATTATATTTCTAATAGTAATTCCTCATAATAATCTCAAAAAAAAAATAATAAAATGATTAAAAAAATTTGTAAAAAAACTATTAAATTAAAAGATTTACTAAAAGATAAATAAATAGATTTTAATTTAGAAAATTATTAGCAAGATTAAAATCAAAGTATAACATAAATAAAAAAAAATAGACAATTGAATAAATAAAAAGATTTTTAATTAAGCAGTCCAAAAAATAAAAGTTTTAAATATAAGTTGGTTTAAAATTAAAATATATTTAATAATAAAATATTTGAGAAAATTTAAGATAATAATATTGAATTTAATTAAAATAATATCAATATTAATTCATAACATGATATAAAAAACATTGATTTATTACAAGATTTTAATTTTCATTAGAATAAAAATGAAAAAATGCAAATAAAAAATATTTAAGAAGTTCGAATGGATTAATTACTTGATTTTGACTGGAAATAATATTAAGAATAATTAAAAAATTAAAATTGAATATTTGAAAACAAAAATTAAGATTTATCAGAAAAGTAAAAAAAATTGAAAAAGAATATGGAAAATAATTATTAATATAAGTAGCTTGATAATTCAATGAAAAGTCTTTATGAATAATAAAGACTAGATTAATGTAGATAAAATACATAAAAGACAAAAAATTAATATGGTTGGTGATAATTAAAATAAATTATAAATTTTAAATTTATTTAATTTTATGTATTATAAAATATTAAAGCACTAACATGTTATTTTTAATCTTATATTTTTTTACAATTCGATAATATAATTTAATTTTTTATTGTTATACTAAATAAATTTTATATACAATATATCAAGATGTCATTATATTATTACTTTTTTAATTTAGAACGAAATTTTTATTAGAAGTATTTTATTTTAAATGCAAATTGATATTACTACTACTAAGCCCTGTACTATAACTTAATAAATTTTATAGTGAACTTTATTTACTCATTTTTATTTGGATATTTTAATTTAATAATTACTATTATTGCTAATATTTTTATTATTATTAGAGATATTATAATGATTATTATTAGTTTTATTTTAACTATTATGTATATTATTATAATGGTTATATTTGAGTTTGTTATTATGCTTAAATTTAATATTATATATTATTATCTTAATCTTTAGGTGAGGAAGAATTATTGATTATTTGGTTTTATTAATAATATTAATGAGAAAAATTTTCATTAAGATTGCATAAATAATCCCACAAATTTAAATCATCTCTATATCCATCTAACTTATAATATATTTATTAAGACTATGAATTACTTTTGAATAATTTATCGATTGTGAGTTAAAACATATTATCTAACATTCTTTCAATTAATTTTTTTAAATATTAATTAGATTCTTCCAAACATGGATTATTATTAACCTCAATCAAATAAACGTTTTAATTACTATCCATCATAAAATCAAGGCCAAATAACTAAAATGAATATTTTCAATTATATCTATCGATTTTTTGCCTAACTGATTTAAAAGTATGTTTAGCAATTTCTTTGAATTTATTAACTTTATTTTTTATATTCATAGGAATATTCATGAAATCGAGATATTACTAAAACTATTCATAAGATAATAAATTCCACTCCTAATTATAATGTTTACTGTTTTTTTAAATTGCGTTATTTGTAAGATGAATAAACGAGTTTTCAATGTCATTTAAATTGAATTTCTCAGATGAAAGCCTCAAATAACCTTCCTTAAAGAAATATAAATTCATGTTCTAGTCTAGCAAAGCATAAGCTCAAATATCAAATTTATATTCATTTATTAATAAAGGTTATTCTATATATTTTTAAATTACAAATGGTTATTTATATTAAACATTTTAATTTTCTTTGTAACTATCTAATAATTCTTATAATCTTTAAAGACTATTGAATAAATGAATACCTTATCCTCAATTTGTATTTGTTACTTTTAACATCCAAATATAATTATTATCACTTTATAAATTATCATTTAATTTTAATTTTTAATAAATATTATTATTAATATTATTTTGTTAGTTTTTTGTATTGATTTGGTTAATTTAATCAACTTTTTAATTATTAATATTAATATTAAGATTTTCTTTATTTTTTGGATTATTTTTATTATAAAAATTAATAAATTCTTTTAAGGAATCATTCTATTAATCGTTTGGATCATAAATAAATGTAATAGGGGTAAACTCAAAGGCAATATTCTTGTTATATAGTAATAAATTTTTTATGAGTCTATTTTTAGTTGTCAATTCTCTATGAAATTCAAAATTATTTAAAATTTATAAATTAATTTCATGGTTTAAATTTTCATATTATATTTGTTAACTATTTTATTACCAAACAAAATTAGCAACCTGTTATATATCTTTGTAATCCTTATTTGTAAATTAATTAATTATTTTATCATTTTAAAAATTAAAATCATTTTATAATTTTATTTAATACCATTCTTATCTGGAACTCATTACTCTTATTATTATTTAATGATTATTTCCTTTATTTATAAAATAACTATATTACTACTTACTATTTTTTTAAAACTTTTATCTATAATATTTTTAAAGATACATAATTCATTCTTATTTTTTTTATATATAGGTTTATTAGTTTTCTTCTGTTTTAGTATTTATTTTATGTATATTTTTTGAATTAATTTTAGACATTTTTTAAGATGCTTCATTTAAAATATATTACTGAATATTCTAATTATTATTAAAATTATTATTAGTTAAATTATCTGAATAATTATTTTTCAATTTATTTAAATTGATTGTACTTGATATTAGACTTAAATCTATATTATTATCTTTTTATTAATTTTAATTTTTCATATTTTAAGAATATAATTTTGAGAAATAACTATCTAATAAATTGTCTCTTGCTATTTTATATTATATTCTATAATTCTATTTTAGTCTATCTTCTTATATTTTTTCTTTATTTTTTTTAAGGCTCTTGTTATTAAAATAAAAATTTTATTTATCTGCATTTAAGTTATTATTAAAATTAATTTTAATAATTTTATTTATTTTTTAATTATTTTTTAATTATTTAGTAATTAATTATTACAAATATTCTTCTTATTTTTCATATCCTTTTATCTGAATCACGTTTTTTTCTATCCAATTGGTAATATTATTGTATTTTAAACTTGGGTTACTTTTTAACTAATTTTGAAAATAAGATAAATGTTTGTCTTAATAAATTAAATTATCATTATAATTTTTATTATTCTAAATTTATTATTAAAATTATTTGAGAAAATTTTTTTCAATTTTTTGATATTCTTATTCATCCATATTGGAATAATTATTTATTTATTATTGTTAAATATAATTAATCGATAATTAATAATTATAATATAATTAATTATTATTATAAATATTTATTTAATATATAAATAAATTACTTATTATTAATTTAATAATTTTATGATATTTATTATTTATAAATTTTATTTGGTTATTAATTAATAAAATATTATAAATATATTACATAAAATGTAATTAAATTGATGAATTATAATATAAGAATAAAGTGATAATATATCAAAAGTGATTTGAAAGTTATTTATTAAACATTTATTATACTATTTCATCTCCTTCTTTAAATTTAAAAGGATTAAATAATTTAGGATTTATTGCTCCGTCATAAAATTTTTTTATTTTTTTGAAATAAAATACTCTATATTAATCTTTTATTCAAGAATTAATTACATATGAATAGGCAAAACTTTTTCCAAAAAATGTTTTAGATAATTTTCTAACTTATTTTCCATATTTTAAATCTGTCCAAATTTCAAACCAACCTTTAAAACTTCTAAGATCATTATTTTTTTATTATAAAAATTTAACTATTTCTTAATAATAAAAGAATTTAATCTAATGTTTTTAACTTAAAGCTAAATTTTTAAGATAATCAATAAATTGAATTAATCCTATTCCAAAATTTTTTTTGAGATTTTTTTCGGCCAAAATATAGAATATTTTTTTCTAATCTTTTTCGGTAAAGCCCTAAATATTTATAGTATTTTTTAATTTTCTATAAACTTTATCTTTAAAGAAATCCAGAGTAATATCCATCTTACTTTCTTATTTTAATGAATTAGTATCATTTTTATATTATTCCTCTTTATAATCCATTTAATCACTCATACATTAGTCTATAATTTCATTTTATACATAACAACAACTTAAAATATCATTTTCCATATTGTCTAAATTATTATCATTTAAAAAATATTCTTGATAATTTTATTATTTCTTATCAAAAATATGATTATTCTACAAATTTAAAAATTAATAATGATTCTCAAATTATTAATTTTATTAAAAATAATTCTAATTTTTTGAAAATTACATTTGTTATTAATAATTTTACTCTTTTTGTTAAATTTTCAAATTTATTGTTTTCTAACTTTTTGATTCGAAACTAGATTCATTTTATATGTATTAATTACTTTTTTTAAATTATCTTTTTAAAAATTAAAGTTATTATTTTAAATTTTATTCTTATAATTATTTTTACTATTATTATTGTTCTGTTTATTAAATAAAATATTATTAGTTAAATAATTATTGCTATTATTATTATAGAATAAATTATTTGTTAATATATTCCTTTTACTATCTTTATTAATTTTATTTATTTTTTTATTCTATATTGTTAAAATATTATATATCTTTTATATTGTTAATTTAATAATCTTTAAGTTTAGTTTAATTATAATAATTATTATTTGCTTCTAAAATAAGATTTTAATAATTATTATTGTAAAAATAATTATTATTATAATTAATAATATGATTATTATAGTTATTAATATTATTTTCATTGATTTAGGAATTAATTCAAATATTTTCGGGCGTTTAATTTAAAAAATTATAATTATAATTAATAAAATTATTCTAATTCATATTAGATAAAAAAAATTAATTTTAAAATAGCATTAAATTTTATTACAATGATTCAATAATTTCATCTACTTATATTTCACTGAAATTTTATTATATTAATTGCACAAGAAATTTTATTTTTTTTTTGCTTATATTTTTTTAAAGTAAATTGCTTTTTTTTTTTAAAGACTAATTACTAATTTTATTTTTGTGCATGTAAATAAAAAATAAGAATATATTAAATAATTAAGTAAATAATATTTAAGAATGAAATAATATCTTATTATATGATAAAAATATAAGTAGATTAAATAATATATAAAACTTATTTAAATATTAAAGGGGATGTAAAAAAGATCGATTAAAAAAGTAAAAATCAATGATATTGATACTTATTGAGAAGATGATAGAAATGAAGATAATATAAAAAATTGAATTTATCAAAAAGGATTTTAAATGGAAACTATGCCTTCAGTTAGAAGACCTTTATCTATTCATACTTAATAAAAACCTTTAGTAGCTAAAATAGATAAAGAGAAAAACAAAAAACAATTTTAGTCTACAATACTTCATAATCAAAAAAATTATAATTTCAAACATAATTAATAAAAATTCAATAATTATAATTAATAAATTAAAATTTAAAATGATTAATAAAATGAAAGTTTTATTAAAAAGGATAATATTCATTAAACTTATTCTAATTTAAATGATAATTAGCAAAATAATGTGCAATTTACTATTTAAAATATAAGTAGAATCGAAGAAAATTAAGAAGATAATATGTTACAGTAGTTTAGAAATGATTAATAAATAAAATAGAATTAAAGAATAAAAAATAAAGGTAATTATAGAATTTAAACTTCTAAACCATAAAACATTAAGTCTTTATCTTAACAAAGAACAGATTTATAATCTGCAAAACACAGATTATAATAAATTGAAAATTAATAATAATAGTAAAAATAAAGTTAATAATAGAATTAGTAAGTTTAATAAATATAAAAATTTAATAATGTTTAGAGTTAGAATTTGTTTTAGACTTAAACATTTCAAAATTTTTCAAGAATAATGTCAGGAAAAAGTATAAAATTATTGAATTAAAAATTTGGTTGAATTGAAAATACAATTACAAATAATGTGTCAATAAATGTAAATAACTTTAATTCTATAAATAATAATTTTAAAATAGATGCTTTTAATTAACAAAGATTATTTAGTGGTTTGACTGCTCAAAAATTTGACAAATAAGAAATATTACACAGTTCTAAGGTTATTAATTAATATTCTGGTAAACACGATATTGATAAGAGATATTTTGAGTAAGTTTGGAATTAAACAGGGTTAATCAAAAAAAATATTGAATAAAATGATTAGTAATATTTAGATTAATAATAAAGAATTGAAAAGTATTTATAAAATGAGGAAAAAAAGGAAAATACTCTAAATAATAATAATAAAAACAATAGTAAT
>Ga0315908_10000642_pt1 | contig 27297 bp, 13 predicted proteins | sample LakEriMetagenome_12_FD_203520 | JGI IMG/M metagenome (GOLD analysis project Ga0315908, IMG submission 203520) | Freshwater fungal communities from buoy surface, Lake Erie, Ohio, United States - Buoy 4 MA124 | ecosystem: Environmental > Aquatic > Freshwater > Lake > Lake biofilm | place: USA...
ATTAAATATATAATATATTTATTAAATATATAAATCTATCAAATATATTATTAAGTATATTATATTTTTAAAATAAATCAATCAAAAATTTTATTATATAAAATATACATTAAATATACTATATCTTCAAATAAATTATTATGTTTAATAATATATTGTATCTATCAAATATATAATTATATATATTAAATATATTACATGTATCAAATATTGAATATTTATTATTGAAATATATTATATATTAGATATACTATAATAATAAATATAAAATTTAATAATATTAGAATCCTTAATACGCATTAATTGGTAAAATACCTTACCTTCAAAACATTGATTACAAAGACATTTAATAGAACTACTTACTAACTTTTTTCAGCAGATTGGGAAGACCATAAAATAACATTCCTTTTGCTTTATGTATTCTGCTGATAGTTGGTCTCATTATAAAGTAAATATAAATATACAAATTATAGAACTTTTTTGCTAGGACCTTTCACTTAGTGCATTACATTGATAATTAATGCTTTCAGAAAGCAAACAGGATTCAATGAAGGGAAATACAAAAACCCATATCTTTAGATAGATTATTACAAGTTTTTAAAGAAAATGGAAGTAGAAAAAGATATTCAATTGATAAAATTGGATTTGAAAGAAGCTGACATAAACATGGATTAGAAGTACAAAGAGAAGATAAGAAGAAGAAAGAAGGATTTGAAGGATTATTAAGAGATAATTTAGAAGGACCCAGAGACTTACAATAAAAATAGCAAGTTTATTTCTACTTTCAGTTATGATATTAGACATAACAATATTTATAGTTAGATGTTAGGTGTTGATGAAAAACTCAAATTGGAAATTGAGTCGGAGTACAACAGTCTGTAAAATGATCTTACCAAATAGAGTTAATTAGACAATAATAATAACGAGTCTACATCATTTTTATTAAAAAAGTGAACTAATTATACATTAAATTTCAATGTATTTATTGAATGTTCTTAATTATCTTGTTACTATACATATTCTGCTGAATCTATCTTAATTGTTAAATTTCCCTCTCCATTGTTCCTGCTGATCTTAATGATAGTTTCAACTGCTTCTATTACTTTTCCATCTTTTACCTTTATTTCTCATTGCTTTCCTCCATCTTTTTCATTATTTCTTATTGTTTATACTTTTCTACTAAAAGTTTATGCTCTATTGTTTATGATTCACCATCAATTTATTCGTTTAATATCACTAAGTCTTTTTGTTTTGTTAGATTCAATTTTATTTCATGCTTTTATTTGATTAAATTCTTTATCCTCTATTTCATATTATATTCAGCCATTTCCCTTTTTAATTTTCTTTACTGTAAAATAACTTGCTATTTCATCATTTCCTTTATTTATTAATATAATTATTAAATTTACCTACTTCATCTAGTCTTCTTTTTCTTTCAACTTAGCTTCTAATTAAGCTTATTTGTTTTATACAAAGAAGTTTATTTTATCTTTAATAAAATTTAATTCATTTTCACTTAAATTATCAAATAATTATATATAATTTCCATTCTATTTATTTTGCTTTAAAATTTCTTAACTGTGTATCCAATGATTTAATCCTAAAAATTACAAAAATTTAAACTGAATTTCATTTTAAACTTTTTACTCGTAATTATCATTTTTTAAAATTAATATAATATAGAATATTAGTTAGGTATTTATAACTAAATCTTTTATTTATTCATTAATGTTTGATTCTCTAGGAATATAAAAATATCTATCAATATTAAGAATTATTTTTAATAATAAACTTTCATATTATTGTTATAATTAAATGTACTAATCTTCATCTTTAATTTTATTTGTATTTTATTATTATTCAATTAATTAAAATTATTCTTATTAATAAAATTATTATTACTATTCTTATTATTTTAAATTCAAATGTTATTCTTATTCTTATTACTTTTATTATTATTATTATGAATTTGAAATATTATTGATTTCTATATTATTATTGGCGTCTTATTAATTTATTATTTATAATTCATGCTATTTTTAATAATCTTTAGAATTTATTATCTAAATATAAAGTTAAGTAAGTCTTTAATTTATAAACTAAAAAAAATTAATTTTAACAAAGACATTTCTAGAAATATTATAGTTAAAGAAATCATTAAAAGTTTGAATTAAAATTTATTCTTAATAAACACTGAATTATTAATTATTAATTATTATATCCATTAACTTAGCCAAGTTTATTTCTGTGTAAAGCTAACTTAAAAACTTATGTTCTGATACAAGTCATAAACACTGCAAATTTTAATTTATTTCAATTTTATTAGCTAAATCTTCTAATATTTTATCATATAATTTTTATAAATTTTGATGATCTAATATTAGTGGAAATTTATTAATAATTTTTTTTAATTTCTCCAAATTATTTAACAAATATAATGGAGTTATTTATTTATATTTGCTTTAAATTTTTTTCTTATTATTTTTCTCTTCCTAATTAATATCCTATTCTGATACTTCTCAACTTAAAGATTTTTGCTATTTTAAATAATAATATTAATTTTTTTCGATTAATCTCATAGAATAAACTCTTTAATCTTAATCATTAAAATCTTATTTTTATATTAATTATAATTTTTTTTATTGATTCTTTTATTATTCTTTTAGTTTTTATTTTTAAATTATTTATTTTTATATTTCTTCTTCTTATTCGATCAATATTTATTCGTATCTTTCTTTAATTTTTTTTAAATCTTAAGCATATAAATTATTTTAATAATCTTCTTATCTCAAATTAATATTTTAATTTAAGGAATATATTAATAAAAATCTATTTTCTAATTTTTTTTTATTATTTTCTTATATTTATTTTGGATCTTCTGAAACAATTTATTTTTCTTTACAAATTATTTCTGTTTAATTTAGATTATTTTCATTTATTTATTCACTAATTATTTAATCGCTATGTTATATATTATTAAAAAAGCTAAGTTAATTATTCGAATTGACTAAAATTTGATTATTATCATTACTTTTTTTGGTAGATAAATTTTCTTTTTTATCTTATTAAATTTAATATAAATTATTTGAATAATTTATTTCAGGTAATTTTTAGCAATTTTAATTATTATTTTAATGTATATTTCTAAGTAACTTATAGTTTATTTACTATTTATTATTGACTGATTATATATAAGGACTTTATTAACCTTTTTTAATTTAATAATTATCATTAATGTAGTGGTTTTTGTTGTTTTAATTATTGATAATATTGTTTTATTAACTTTAAGACTATGAATATAAAATAGGATCCAATACTATTTCCAACATATGATCTAGCATTTATGGCATAAGTTCAGCAATATATTCATTAGCTGTTCCTAGATAAGGGTGATCATTAACTTCAATTAACCAAACTCAAAAATCTTCATCTATTAGAAAATCAAACCCAATTAATTGAAAGCTTTTTCCCCTTTTTGAAACATTTATCATATTAGCAGAAGACAGATAACTGTCTATTGCAAGATTTATAAATTTAGAAAAAATATCTCTTTGAAAATCAAACTCTCCTTCCTTAAGAAAATTAAAAAGATGATAATGAAGAAAATGATGATAAAAATAATGAAGTTGTTAATAAATCAAATAATAATAATATTAATGAATAATACATTGAAAAAGGTAGAAATGTATTGATTTAAGACTTAAAAGGAGAGTGTATTGCCTTTCTCATATTTGCCGTACTCTTTGTCTAAGACCTGAAGACAGTTATTGGTGAGATGGATGTATTAACTATTAAGATCAAGAGTGTAATGATAACTGCTGGTTCTCATGTAACCCTCCTTATAAATATAAAGATCATCATCCTTAATAATTCCCCAAACTCGAATATCAAATTTTCTGTTCATATAAAGTAAAGGTCTCTCTATATACTTTTAAATCAAGTATTTCGCATTTGATTTTTTCTCACTTAGATATACCCTAACATCTTTCAAATTATTAAACACTTATATTCCTCTCCCCTAATTCATATAAACAGGCTTAATAATCCATTGATTATTTATCAAATGCTTTTTAGGAATATTAAACTTGCTATAATTCTAAACACTTAACTCATAATATCTCTATTTGAATATTTGCATTTATAAGTCTTATTCTTAAATTTGTTAGTTTCCTCCTTATACTACAAAAGACATTGCTATCACATTAAAATCTCATGGGATATTCTTATTGCTATTAAAAAGTTCTTTGTAATATTTCTGAAGACTATTAAACAATCCATCCTTAGAAACTAAACTTTAGATTCCTTCCAATTAATTTATAATCAACTTACTTTCATCTACTTTCTTTTATTTTATTAATGAATCGATATCTCCATAATGAATTTTCGACAAAGTAAATGTAAACCAAATAAAATTACTACTTTAAATTTAAGGCATTATACTGGAAGTTTTTATATTTTCTATAACTTTCATTTCTTTTCTTTTTTAAATCTGTTTTCGAACTTCGCAACTATAATTACCTTTATAAAAATAAGCATACATTACGTTATAATTATATTATTGTTATTTATTAATATAATTGTTATTTATTACAAATATTTTTATGTTTTGTTTTAATTAAATATAAAAATTGCAAGCTAATTTATAATTATTATAATTATTTATTCGTTAAATTGAAATTATTTGATTTTAATCCGTTAATAAATTTTTAATCATTAATATAAATATTGAAATTAATATTCAATATGAATTATATTCAATTCAAATAAATTTGTTTCTTTAGTTTTCATAATTTCTATCATATATATAAACATTAGAATTGAATTTCTAAAATTATTTTTTTGAATTTAAATAAATTAATTTTTGTTTAATATTTTTGATTTTTAAATAATAGTAAAAGTTTAGAAAAATAGATTTTTAGTAAATTTAATGATAATTTAATTAGTAATAACATGTGAAAAAAGAATAAAAATGGATTTAATAATAATATTTTATATAATATAAACAGTAAAGTTTACTTATATATTAAAGATATAGTAATTAGAGTATTATATTGATATGAATATAAATAAAATAAAATAAACAGTTATAAAGATATTATAAGAATAATAAATGAGTGGTGAATTGATTCGAGGTTTCGAAAGCTAACTTAGATAAAGACTGCAACAAAAGACAACATAACACGTATCAGAAGAGACTTGCCTGGCTAAGACTTTTAAGTACTTTGACTTGAATAACAATGGTACAGTATGTTTGAAAGAGTTCTAAAGAGTATTAGAAAAGTTAGGAGTATGGTTGAGTAGTGACAATGAAGTATAAAGTGTATTCAATTATTACGATTAAGACAAAAGCGGATCTTTAGATTATACTGAATTCATTGGGAATCTCTACAATCTCAAATCATCAAGACCTTAGACTGGAGTCAAGAAAGGTTTTGGATAAAAGGACATCAGTGATAATAACAATGAAGCCTAAGCTCTTCTTGTTAATCTAAGAAACTAGTTGAAATCAAGAGGAGGAAGTGGAATTCTAGGGTTAGGAAGATAATTCAAAATTATGGATGATAATAACAATAAGAAATTAGAATTAACTGAATTTGTGAAAGGTATGCATGACTTTAAAGTTAAGTTAAGTGAATAATAGTGTAGTGTATTGTTTAATTTCATGGATAGGACAGGAGATGGAACAATTGACTTTGATGAATTCTTAGTAATGGTTAGAGGTCCGATGAATGCATTTAGAGGAAAGTTTGTAGATCAAGCATTTAACAAGTTAGATAAGACTGGAGATGGATAAATCTAAATTGATGATTTAATTGATGTGTATAATGTGGAAAAGCATCCTGATTATATTAATGGTAAGAAAACCAAGTAGTAGATATTGATGGAATTTATGCATACTTTTGAGTAATATAGTGATATAAGAAGTATCAATGATGGGATCATCACTAGAGAAGAGTTCCATGATTATTACAATTTCATTTCTGCTTCTATTGATAATGATCAGTACTTTGAGTTAATGATGAACAACTGTTGGAGGATCAATGAAGGAGCCAATAGGAATTGGGACAAAAAAGGATGGTCTAATACTCAAGATAACAATAACAACAATAATAAAACTTTGTAATAGGCTGCTCCTAAGAAATAATAATAATAATAATAATAAAATAATGTATCAAAACAGAGTAATGTTAATACTAATAAGAAAGTAGAGGAGTTGTTAGTTGGATTAAGAAAGAAGATTAGTAGTAGAGGAGCCAATGGAATATTTTCTTTAGGAAGATTGTTCAGGAACATCGATGATAATAATAGTAAGTCATTAAGTTAATAAGAGTTCCATAAATGCTTGACTGAGTTTAGACTGAACATGAGTGATAGCGAAATAGAGAGTGTTTTCTAATACTTTGATAGGGATGGTAATAATGAGTTATCTTATGATGAATTCCTTAGAGGAGTAAGAGGAGATATGAGTCAAAACAGAGTTAAGTTTGTCAGAATGGCATTCAATAAGTTAGATTCTGATAAATCTGGAATTGTAGATATTTATGATATTAAGCAGTTCTACAATGCAAAAATGCATCCCGATGTCAAGGCTGGTAAGAAAACAGAAGATTAAGTTTTAGGAGAATTCTTAGACACTTTCGAGCAGCATCATTCCCAAAAAGTATAAGTTTAATATTATTAATACAATATTATATATTCCACTTTTTTATCTTTTTACTATTAAAATATTTTTTAAATTTACTAATATTTATTATATATAATATTTTCCTAGGATGGAAGCGGAAGAGATGGCCAAGTTAATTTTGATGAATTTGTAGAATATTACAGCCACATTAGTTGCAGCATTGATAATGATGAATATTTTGAATTAATGATAAAAAATGCTTGGCAATTAGATGGACACAATAAATCTTATGGCAAAGGATGGGCTAGTTAAGTATGAACATATCAATTTTTATCATTAATACATTAAATATTATTTAATATAATAATAACATATTTGTAAAATCAGTATAATTTCTAATTCCTTTAAATTGTTATTTTGGAATTTAATAAAGCCTGTTAAACTCGAGCATCTAAATCTGCAGTATTTTAACTATTTTAAAAGTTATTGTTTGTTAAAATCATTTAATTTTATTTTTTTTAGAATTAATTTTAAGTAATGTTCATATTCTAATATATCTATTACTAATTTCTTTAAGGAGATAGAACTTTTTACATTGTTATTTAACTATTCAATTGTGTTGAATATTAACTAATTGCATTTATAGAGCTTCTTTAAGGTTAATAAAAATTATTTTAAGTATTATTTATTGATGTTTGTTATTTAAATTATTATTATTTTTCTAAATCTTATTATTATTATTACATTTATTATAATTATTTTTAATATTGGTTCTAACCATTCAATTAGTTTTAAATATTTTATTATTAATACTATTAAAATTATTAAATATTTTATTAATTTTAATTTACTTAATTGTTATTAATGTTATTGTTGGAATATTAAGGGGATTATAAAAGAGAGATATTTTAATTTTGACTAATTTATCTAATAGGAGAATTAAAGGATTTTTAATTTTGATTCATTTGTTGATTTCTAAACTTATTTTATAAATTTAATTATTATTATTGTTGTAATTAAGATTACTATAATTATTATTATAATTGTTAATTATATTACTATTAATAACCAAAATTATTATTTTATTCACCAATCCCTAATTATCTATTTTATTAAATCTAATTATTAATTTGATTATTGCTAACTTAATTTAAAGATTAAGGAGATTTAAGTCCCCAACTTTATTATTGCTGTTAAATTTATTATTATTTTTATTACAAAACACTTAATCTTGAAGGAGATTGCAATAAAATTTATTATATACCTTAAGAATTTGTTGTGTTCATTTTTAGTTATTAGAATTATTGCTAATTTTATGAATATTGAGATGAGGGAGACTTTAGTTATTATTATAATTTGTTTTGATTGATATTAGTTAAATCTTGTAATTATTATTATTAATTTTTATCCTATTAGTTTGGAGATTATAACATTATTTCTTTTTTCTAATCATTATTATTATTCTAATTTTGTATATTATTAGGAGACATCAATAACCTTTGTTTTTGAAGCTATTGTTATTATTATTACTAATGCTATTACTAATTATTAGATTTATTTGAATTTTATTACTATAATTGAGGTTAAAAAACAGGAAATAATTATGAATTACTAATTATTCCCCCTTGATTATTATTATTGTTATTATTATTATTATTATTTTAATTTTAAAATCGAATAGTATTATGGTTACTACTATTTTGACTCAAATTATTGATATTTTGATTAAAATTGTAAATTTTATCCTCTTCAACCTTGTTTTATTTATTTACACTAATGCTTTCATACTATTCTTAATTCAGCTAGAATTAATTAACTTTATTGGGAGATTATAAGATTAATTTAGGTTTCTAAATGCGATTTTGATGGGAATTAGGATTGTAATTGGCAGGAAGAGGTTAATTATGATGATCTTCTTTAGCTGACTTTTAAGATTACTAAGAAAGTTGCTTGTGATTATTATTAAGAGCCATTAATTGATTCTATTCAATCTGTTATTGGTTGTATTTCTAGAGAAAATCTTGCTCCTAGAGATACATCGAATGGTTGTTGTTGGGGTTATTATTGTTATTATTATTATTGTTATTATTATTGTTATTATTATTGTTATCATTATTATTGTTGGTGTTATTTTTATTATTTTTGATATGATTATCAAGATGGTTATTTATGTTGGGTTTAGGCTGATATAGAAGCTAATGGTTTTTAATGATTTGTAGATAATGGTTATAGTTTGAATCAATCTAATTGAAGAAGTAAGAAAATGAGAGACGATCTTAGGGAAGTGGACTTATCATTTGAGCAATAAGATTGATAATATGGGGATTGTACCTTTTGGCTGCAATAGTCAATAGACTCTAGATTTCTTTAGGATCAATACTATTCATAAGATAATTATAACAAGTATTCGCAGGATCCAATAGAGTTGTCAAATACAACAAACTCATCCCTAATGAATATATATCTGCCTTACTTCTCTCATATTATGCCTCTATCACTCTATTGTCCAATTGTTCCATTACTTCAGGAGCCAAGTATGTCTTCTCTCCCTGAATCAGACTCTTCATGTAGTTAGTCTTCAAAGGATGTACCAATGTATGGTGAGTTATCTTTATTATCTTTTCTTCATTTTCTATTATCTGGCAAAGTCTTATATCTCCATGTACTATATTATTCTCCTCGAATATCCTATCATTAATTAAGTTATAATCATATTATCATATTATCATAATATCATTTTATCATGTTATTATAATATCATATTATCATAAAATACTAGTTTGAATATAAATATTAATATATAATTAATTATAAATAGGCAAATATAAAATAAAATTACTTGAGAGAAGATAAGAGCTGATAGAAAATAATGATAAGTTAAGATTCAGAATAATAGTTTTAAGATTCCTACCTTAAATCAACATCTCTTTGCAATGTATTTTCATACCATTCTCCATAAATCTTTAATTAAATACTGTTTCCACACATATTTTCATCCACCTAATTGTGATATCCAATTATATTGCTAATATTTAGATGATGAATTTAACATCTTTTTTGAATAGTCTAAATAAATTTCACATGATCATTTTTATTTTAAAATACTCTAGTTGATATGAATATTCTCTAGACCTTATTAATATCTAAATTATCTTCCTATTTTAATCCTTTTTTTTAATAAAGCTGGATATTTCCATACAAAATATCGTGTCTTTCTCCTAATAATTAATACTTATTCATTATTTCTTTTATGTCTTTTGTAGAATACTCGTCTATTGATTAACTGCCTCCCATTTGATTATTATAATATAAAGTATATAATTAGTTAAGAAAGATATATATATTTATCTATATTTTATATTTGAATTTTTTTATACAGATAAAATTTATTAATATTTCTATATTTAAATATTTACATAGAAATTAATTTTTTAATATTATAATTAATTTATTTATATATATTTATAAATTACTTTATTAAATATTTATATTAAAATTACTATTAATTATTATTATAAAATATTATATCTTAATGTAATCATTACTCAATATGAATAATTAAGACAAAGATTTTGAAGAACAAGTCAAAAATTATATTGACTTTTTCCCTAAAATAGTTTAAAGATTAGACAAAATTATTGATTGTGATGAATAATTACTTAAGTAAAATTATTTATTTTATTTTAAGGTTTATAGTTTTTCATGCAGGAGTAAGAAAAATGACCGTAGAATAATTAAATGATTAATTATTTTAATTCTTTGAACTTGAAAGCGTAATTTATAATAAATATAATTGTTAATTAAATAGAAAGAGGATTAACTTTAATCTTTTTCAGAATGGTGTATCAAAGAGCTGAGAAAATTTGAATAGTAAAATAGTTTAGGAAAAGTAGTTAAAAATGAAGATAAAAAAAAAGAAGAAAAAATTAGAGAAGAAAACACTAAAAAAAAGGAAAATAAAAATGAACAAAATGATTCTTAATAATAAGGAATTAAATAAACTTAAAATAATAATAAAGTAAAGAAAAGAACAAGAATTATATCAATAATTATTTATTTTTTAATTTCAAACAATATAAAAATATTATAATATTTAATATTTAAAAAAAATAAAAAAATAAAAAATAAAAAATAAAAAATTAAAAAATTAAAAAAATTAAAAAAATTAAAAAAATTAAAAAAAATAAAAATTAAAAATAATATTAAAAAATATTAAAAATATTAAAAAATATAAAAATATATAAATTAAAAAAATGAAATTATAAAATAAATAATATTGATAGAACTCCTAATAAAAAGATGATGACTAAACTAAACTACCATCTATTACAGATAGAATTAAAAAACCATAAAATATTAGATAAAACACTTAATAAGAACCTCCAATAAAAAAGTTGAAATAAGAGGAATAATAATAAGAAGGAAATTAAGAAAACGAAACAAAAGATGAAGAAAAGAAAGTAAAAAATAATTAAATATTTTTAAGTAAAAAAAGTGTAGTTTTTGGCCAAATTGTAAAAATAAAGATTCCTGTTTGTATGTGCATCCTTAAGAAGCAGTAAAAATAAAATATAAATATTTGAATATTAAAATAAAATAAAAACTAATTATTAAATTTAGTGTAAAGATTTTCCAAAATGTTCTCAAGGCAAGAAATGTTTGTTCATTCATCCTGCAATTGATTGTAAATTTGGGTTGGGTTGTAAAAGATAAGGATGTTCTTACATTCATCCCAAAATGCCTAATTTTAATCCTTTAATGTTTATGGCTGGAGCAGGAAGATTCAGTATTTTTTATTTTATATATTTTAGATTTTAGATAAAATCAAAATTTCAATAATACTAAAAAAAATAATCCTAAATTTTAGAAACCAAATGATAATCAATAAGCTAATAAGAGTAAAAATGATGATAAAAAATAGGAAGATAACATAGAAAAATGAAATTATTTTATTTTTATTTAAAATTTATATTGATTTCTTAAATATAAATTAATTATTTAAAAAATATTTTGATAATAAAATAATGCAATCATTAATTTAATTATTTTTTTATAAGAATTAATTAATCTAAGAATATTTTATTAGTTGAGTAGTCAAAATTAGTTAGTCTCACTAATTTCAAAGATGAAATAATATCAGTTTAATAAAAATAACTATAATTAAATAAAATGTTTACCTAATAATAGTTTTAAAAAAAATTTCTGCGCATAATTCTTTAGGAAAATTAAAAATTCCACTAGAAATAGCTGGAAAACTAATACTTTATAAGTTATTTTGATCTGCTAATTTTAAACTATTTAAAATTGCATTTTACAATTTTTCTTTTTCATTTTTTTAACCTCCCCTCCAAACTGGTCCAACTGCATGTATTACATACTTACAGTTTAAATTATATGCATTAGTAATCTCAGCATTTCCTGTATTTACTTTTTTATTCTTTTTAAATAAATTATTTATTTATAGAATATATTTTTATAGTCAATAATTTTACTTTCTTATTTTTGATTATTTCGTAACAGTCTTCTTGAATTTAATTACCACATTTTTTATAAATAGCGCCAGCTACACCTCCTCCTAAAATTAATTATTTATTAGCTGGATTTACTATTGCATTTGTTTTTTCTTATGTTATATCAGTTTAATAGACTTAAATTTTTACTATTCCGTTTTTTGTTTTTAATTCAAGTTTATCATTTTTTTAAAAATCATCCAAACAAATATTTTAACCTAAAAATATTCCAGTTTCCATCTATATTTTAAATAAATATTATTACTCTATTTAATAATTTTGTAATAAAAAAAATATAAAAATGTAACAAGTAATTAATTATAAAATGATGATAATGATATTAATAATATAGAGATGATGGTAATAATAATGATTGTAATGATGGTAATTATGCTGCAATAATTATAAATAATAAGAGAGAGAGAGGAAAAAATATAAAATAAATATGGATGTGATTTAATATTATTATATATCATGATTATCATCAACCACTTTTGAATAATAATATAGCAACCTATCCCATATAGAAATAGATAAAGTGTTTAGTTTCATGGGTGACATAACTTCCAAAGTTTCTACCAACAATACAATGCCAGGTTGGATTGTACTTTTTATCACATTCCTTTTTTATGAATGCTGCAATATCCTTTTCAATAGAAAACTTCTCCAAAGCCTAATTTGTTAATTCTATCACTTCATTTTACATCTCTTCACTCATGTCTGCATTTTTAATAACTGCCTTCTTGTCTGCCATTTATATCTTATTTATTATTTAATTATATTTTATATTTCTATCATATCTAGTAATTTCTCTTTTTATTATTATATTTATTATTATCTATATATTTTTTTTTCCATTTATTATATTTTATGAATTCCAATTGTATTATCATCATTTATTTACTACTATTTTTGGCAATTTATTGCTACATTCTAATTAAATTAGATTAATAATTTTACTTATTTATTTTATTTAATCTTGTGATTTATTCTAGTAATAGGATTTATTATTAATAAACTTCTCTTCAAATTCATGGATACTTAAATTTATAGCATCTTCTAATTCCTAATAAGCTTATTTTTAACAATTTTAAGTATTTTATAATTTTTATATTAATTTCCATTCAATTTATTCCATATTTTCAATATTTTTTTAAATATCCTTCTTTTTCTTATCCTCTATATCAAATTGTTTAGCATATTCCTGTTAAACCAGTAATCTTTTTTAGATTTAGAAATTATCAATCTAAAATAAATAAATTAATTTATAGAATCAAATTTTAAATATGACATAAAATTATAAAATACTTTTTATCTTCCTTGCTCTAACTATTCTTTTACATGATTGTATTTTTATAAAATATTATTGTATTAAGATTTATCATTGAGTTCCTTTTTTTCCTTTAATTTTTCTTTTTCTTATTTAATTAATTCATAATGATGAGTTTTTTCTTAAATTAAATGTTACTTCTTATCATTTTTTTTTATCTGTTACATTTAAATCATTTATTTAGCTTCTTTTTGTTTCATAAAACTAATTTCTTTAAGAATTTATTTTTGATTTTCTCTACTTTAATTTAAAACTTTGGATTTATAAATTTAATAAGCCTTTTTTTTAGTGTCTTCGATTCTTTTTACGGTTTTTTATTCTTCTTATTTTAGCATAGCTATCCTTAAAGATAACAACTTAGCATTTTCCTCTATCTATTTCTTTTCATTTTTGATAATTCCTAAAGATTGCCTATTGATATTTTTATTTTGGTTTTAATCAATTAAGAGAGTGAATTTTTAGTTTTTTCTTTAACTTCCTTAACTCATTATAATATTTATGAATATAAAAATGATTATGAATAAGAATAATATGATGATCAAAAGGAATCCTAATAATAAAAGATAGATAAAATAATAAAAGGTGATAAAGTATACATCTAAAACATCCATAACATCTTTTAATAGTTTATCACTAGTGCCCTCTTGAGGGTTGAGTTTATTTTCGATTCCCATTTGCAAAGCAGTGTTGAATAATTTCACAATGTTAGTTCCATCAGCAGCACTTACATAAAAAATAGGAAGGTCATTGTCGCTTGCAAATTTAAATTATTTCTAAGTCACACTAGGGTCAACATCTATTTTGTTTGCCACTACTATCACAGGGATGTTAGGGCAGTTGTTTCTTAATTCTGAATACCTAAAGTTATTATAGTTAATATTACTATAAAAATTATCATTACTTAAATAATAACAATAATACCAACAATAATAACAATAATGCAAATAATTACAATAATATAATATTAATAATATTATAAAAATTATAACAGTATTTATAACAATAAAAGTTATAATATCAATAAAAGTAAGAAAAGAATGAAAACATTTTTATAATGATAAATAATGTTACCATTTTTTAAGGTGCTAGTAAGTGAGTTTGCGAGTTATATCAAAGACAAGAATGCAAGCATTAGCCTAATAATAATAAGACGCATGGAGATTGTCAAAACACTCTTGGCCTGCTGTATCCCAGATGTCTACTTTGTAATTTTTATTTAAGTGCTAAGTTTCATATCTATACATTGTTAAAGCATATGTTGATAATTAACGTTCTTCGCTTTTAAATTAATATTATTTCCATTCCAATTTTTATATTTTATATTTATCTATTTTACTAGTTTGACATTAAGAATCTCTCTACCATTTTTGACTTTCCTGCTGCTGAATCTCCTAATAAAATTAATTTCACATCACAAGGTCCTAATTCTTTTGCATCGTATTCTTTTTTTGCTTTATACATTGTCTATCTAATTTTTATCTAATAATCTATTATATTATATTATATATATTTATATTTCAAAACAATCCTCTAAAATTTTTATATATGTTTAATTTGAATTTTTTTGATCAATTTTAAATATTTAAAATAATCTATAAATTTAAAATATGATATTAAATTAATTAAAAATTATTTTTAAAATTTTTATTTATAGATTAAATAATTCTATATTAATTTTTTTAATTGAATTTTTCGATAAAAATTTTATATAATCATAATTAATTAGCAAAATTAGGCGAAAATAGTCTTTTAATATTTAATTTAGATTTATTCATACAGTTAATAACACTTCCACTTACTGGTCTTTCTTATTTATTTATTACATTAGGAATTGTAAATTTTAAAAAATTGCCACTTTCTGGTCTTTAGTTTTTTTCTTTAAAAAGTATCGAAGAATTATCAACTTTTATAAATTAAAATTCACTTTATCCTTCATAATTTGAAGTCAATTAAGTATTTTTAATTGTATTAAATTAGCTTTCTTTATTTTAAAATTAAAAATTTTTTGCTTTATTATTGATATTATTTATTTTTATTTCATTTTTATTCATGATAGTTTGCATTTTTTAATATTTATTTTTCTATAAAATTGTATTAGTTATTAATTTTTTATTACTATTGTTATTTACTTTATAAACTAAACCTATAATTTATTATTTTTTTTTTTTATTTAAATTTTTAATAATTTTTTGTAAGCTTCTATTTTAAGAAACATCAGATTAAAAACTATCATAATCATTAATTAACTTATTTTAACTTAAATTTTATTTTTCATCGAAATCTAATAAATTATTAATATTATTAATATTTTTATTCAATTTTTTAATATTTTCGTAAGTTTAAAAATTTTATATTTATTTAAATTACATTTCATCAAAATTAAAGTAACTATTTAAATTGTTAATAATACTATTATCTTTATTATTTCTTTAAGTTTATATTTATTATTTTATATTTTAATTGTAATTATGAAACGTTATTTTATTTTTTTAGTCTTTTAATTATTGTTAAACGTTATTTCAAGTATTTAAAAATCGCTGCTGTAATAGTTAAGGTCTTTATTTTCTTAGATCTTAGTGATTTTAATTTTTAATTTATTATTTATTAATTAATTCCTATAATTAAGCATTGTTTTATGAATCAGATATTAAATCTAAATAACAATCTAAACAAACTAGAGCTAATTTTTAAATAAATGCTTAGTTTTTTTTAAGTGTTTGGTATTCATGAACTTTTAATTTCGGATGCAATTATTATATAATTACAGGAATATTTTAATTAGAATTTACAATTATCAATTTACTATTTTTTTAAATTTAATTATTTTCATTATCACCATCATCATGTTCTTCATCATCTTCGCTATTTATTTATTCTTTCTTTAGATTATTTTGTTTATTTTTTTATTAATCTAACTAACTATTTTAAAATTAATCAATCTACTAATTTATATCAAAGTTCTTTATAATTTATTCATATTTAATTCTAAACTATTATTTTTACTTATTTGATTTCAAACAATTTGGGCACTTGAAATTATTATAATTAGAATAATATATTGATTAATCACTTATATTAACAAATTATTCAAATTCAGTAATTTATTAATTGGTTGCTTTTTTTAATTATTTAGGCTAAATATGCTACTTGAGTAAAGTAATATTAGAACAGAAAACGATGTAAATTTAATTTTGATATTTTTAAAAATACAGAATGATTTATTTGATTTTCAACTTTTGATTACTGATGCTATGAATGTGCTCAATAATTTAAAAGGTTTCTTATTCGTAAGAATTAGGCAGACAATATCCTTTCAAAGGTTTGGTGATAATTTAATTGAAATTATTTTAAAAAGTTGCTGCTCAAGTATAAGGGTCAAGTTGTTTATTATTAATATCATTAGAATTAATAATTTTTTCCTGCACACAGAAGTTTTATGACCAAATAACTTTTACAATATGATGATTATTTTCATCATTCTAGATAAATTTCTACAAAACTCCGTTTCTTAAAGACTGATGAGACACTTTCTAACTACAGAATCATATAAAACTTTCCTCGTCCAAGTATTCGCATAATATTCTTGAGCTAGACTACTCTTATTACATAAAAGTTGCTATTATTCCTGATTTGTTTTTTTTCTTAATAAAATTACTAAGAATCTCCTTTAAATCCAACTTATTTTTAGATTTTTTTTTAATAACTCCATCTTTTGTACTGAAAAACCATTCGATTGGGTTATCAAATTTAAATAGAATCGTATCAGGAATATAAAATTTATTATTTATTTGTAAAATATTATCTTTTAACCATAACATATAATATAATGAAGTTTTAAACCCATTTCCATCAATATTTTTCAAGTCTAAGTCAAGTTCCATTTTATGATAATATATAATAATGGTTATAAATATAATTAAAAATGAATATATATAAATAAATAATAAATAAATGATAATTAATATAATATTAATGATAAGTAAATCAATTTTAAATGGGCAATGAGAAGTGTTTACTCCACTCGTTCCAACTAGCAAAATAATTTTTAACATTAGTGAATCCTGCTTGCTAGAAAGCAATAAGAGAATTAGAAGCTCTAGCTCCTTTAAAACAATAGAGGATAATAGGAGCATTGAGATCATTAATTCCATTGAGAGTGAGAGTTTGTCTAATTTATTGAGGAGTCTTCATGGTAATGCAACCTTATTGATCTTTAGCAAAAAGAGCCTTCCAATTGATATGAATGGCTCCTGGCAGTCTGCCTTTTCTAGGCACAAAGTCGACCCCATAGGGAGAACTTGTGCTGCCATTAAACTCCTCATCCTCCCTTACATCCACCAGAATAGTCTTATCTTCTAATGCCTTCGCAACATCCTCTTTCCCAGCCCATAGACTTCTATCCCATTTAGCTTTAAAATCTCCCCTCTTTACTTTTCCAGGATATTCATTCTCAATTTCATATCCATTCATTTACCATTTATCATATCCTCCATCTAATACTTATACCTTATTGTGTCCTAATGTTTTTAATATAAAGTATCCTCTACAGCTTGATCCAAATCTACTATTCAAACTATTTTCATACATTATTAAGTGATCATCTGAGTTTATTCCTGCTCTTTGAAATGCATCTTCAAATAAATTCATTAATAAATTTACTCCATCTTCATCAGAATTTCCCAAAAAACTAAATATCTCATTAACATTCTTTGCTTCCTTTATGTGCTCTTTATTATATTCATTTGGATCTCTGCAATCTATAAATTTTACTTTTTTATTTAAGAATAATTCATGAGCTTCTTCTACAGTTAAAAATGGTTTTAACTATTGATTAGAATTCTCATTGTTTTTATTTTTCCTATTATTATTATTGTTATTGCAATTATATATGCATTTCAACTATTTCATCAAAATACTAAGCATTTTTTATCTTAATTATTTATTCTTTTATTTTATATCTATTTATTTAAAGTATTATTTTTTTTATAAATATATATTTATTAATTAATTTTATTTTTATAATAAATCAACCACAACAACCTTTGCTTTTTTTTTTTTCTTCTTTTAACTAATTTAATTCTTTTTCTTTTGAAATATAATTATTTTATAAATTTTTAATTTAAGTTGTTGTTTTTTATAAATCTTCATTCATTTTACTATTTATATAAATTTTATTAAATAAATTAAATTTAAATAAAATAAACTAATATAAATGTTTTACTTTACTGTATTTTCTTCTTATTTTAATTGATTTAACTCTTTATTTAAAGTTTCAATTTGTTGTTACAATAATTGAGATGCTTATAGATCTTTTTCTTTTTTTATTTTGTTTTCATTTTGTAGATTTTTTATTTAAATTGATTATAAGTTTAATTATTCTTTAAATAGTTCTTATTGTTTTTTGTTTTTATTGAAAATTTCTTTTTATTGATCCTTGATTAGTTAAATAGAATTATTAATTTCTTAAAAGTTAGAAGTGATATTAGTAATTTCCTATTAAATTGATTATGTTTTAGGATTAGGAAGAATGTTAATCTACAGAGGAATTTCATATACTGTTTTGAGATTTTGAATATCATTATTGATAATTTTGATAAAGTTGAAAGCCTTATTTTTATGCATAGAGTTATTGAGGAATGTAGAGATAAATTATGAAACAGATTATTTCAACTTAAAAGGATCTTCTTTAACTTGTCGAGAAAGAAATTAATCCTTTTCAGCTTCATAAACAGATTGGTCATAAATAGATTGTAATTGCTAATTAACCATAATTATTTCCTATTCTTTCTATTAGATAAATTTTTCCAAATCATTCTGATATTTCATGAAAATAGCATAATAAATCGCATAATTTCTGCAACTGCTATTACGCTCATTGTAAATCTACAAACAATTATATCTGATCTCTGAAAATATAATTAGTAATTAATTGAAACTGAAAGGTTTATCTTCACTAAATTAATTCCTTATTTCTTTTTCATAATTTTCAATGCATTAGTTGTATGTGTTTATACATTCATTTTCTATAACTACTTCAAACACTTTGCCCAAATTGAACTTATTCTCATTATCATCAATAGATTTAATCACACTAATCAATAGAGTTGTAAACTATTAATAGTTAAATTCAAATGTTCTTATATTTCCAAGAAACCTATTTTTCTTGATTTTCATTTTTTAAATAAGATTTTCCTTAAGTTTTTTAATTTGACAGGCGAGTTGTTTTTGATACAACGCTTAATCAGTCTAATAATCAGATGGGAAATTAATAAGTTGTTTATTTGGGAAAAGTAGATTAAATACTTATAGTATTTTTTCCTTCTCTGTATTATTGCTAAAATCCCTATTGAAGAATTATTCAAGCAGACTGGTGTCAAACTAGTCGGAGATGGAGGCAGGAACTGCAGAAAGATCATTTTGCAACATCCACACTAAATCTGGCATATATTTACGCACTTATTTTGTCCTTTTTTCAATGTCATTTGCTAACAGGTAGTCCTAATCCCCATATTCTCCTAAAATATATAATATTATATTATGACATAGAATAATAAAATTATAAGATATAGGATAATATGATATATACCTATATAATTAGATTCGAGGTCTACAATATCCATAAAGTAAGAGAATAGTTCAAGAAGTCCAATCATCTTTTTGGAGATGACTTGCAACTTTTCTTTTTTGATCTGCTGATTGACATTGATGTAAACGAGATGTGAACAAAGAAGAGGAACTATGGATAGCAACTTATAGTCACTACACTCATCAATATCTAGAATGAAGTTGATGATCTTTTAACCTTGATGATCGAAACTAATTTAAGGCTTAGAATAGATATACAATCCTTTCCTCTCATTCTCTCCCATATCTTCCACTCTATTCCCAGTTCCTAGTAGTTCCTAGAAAAATAAACCTTTTCCTTAATCATTTACTCCTAAAAATCCAATTATCTAAATGAACTCTCCATCATCCTTATCCAAATCCTTATTATTTTATATTAATCATTATATTATAATAGCAATATTTAATTATATTTACTTCCATCATTTCCTTTATCAGCTCATTCTTCACGATGTATCTTCCCTCAATATATTCCACTATCTTCACAAATTCCCCTCCTTTAATAAATTCATCTTTTAATAAATATTTAGAACATTTTGCATCTTTCTATCGTTTATATTCAGTTTCACGATTTATCTCATCTTATTTTATTTAATCTTATATTTATTTTAAATTTCTTTTCTCTCTTACTATTTTTTTTGATTTTATTTATCGAAACTTTGATTATATTTTTATAGCTGCTTATTCCTCTTCACTTAAAACATAATTTTATTTTATTTTTTTATTTTGGCTGATTATTTCTATATTTTAAATATATTTTAGCTAACTATTATAATCTTATTTCATTACAATGCTATTTTTTTAACTAATATTTTTATTAAGAAAAGTCTTTTTTAAGTTCGTATTTTCTTTTCCGATTTATTCATCAATATCATCTAATTATTCACTAATCATTGAATTTTAGATTATCATATTTATCTCATTTAAATCATCATGATTGCTATTATAATTTTATCCATTTTAATTTATATTTTCAGTTTTATATATAATATTATTAGAATTATTACATTAATTATCATTTTAGTTTTAATTATTTATTTAAATATTATTTTAAAAATATTTTTAAGATTATTCTTAATGGCTGATAATTTAATTATAAATTTATCAATTATCATTTTATTCGTGATTATTATCAATATTATTTATTCTTTTATATGCATTCGAATATTTTTCTTATTAATATATTTTTTATTAAGGATACTAATCTTTACTATTATTATTTATTGGATTATTTGGTTACATTATTTATTTAATTATTTCTTTAATTAATTTTTATAAAAAATATCTTAGTTTAATTAAATATAATTAAACATATTTCAAATAATGAGTTATATATATAATAGATTTAAATAATTATTTAATAAATAATAAATATAAAAATTATTTTAAATTTATTAAATGGATAATAGAAAAACATTTAAAAATCCTTTTGGTATCAATACAGACTAATAGAATATTCATTAAGATGATATTATAGATTTAAATTAAAAAATTGCTTTTGATATTCCTTAATAACAATAGTAGTAGTACAATAATCAGAATGAAAATATTTTGTTACTATAGGATGATTTTGTCAATGATAATAATTATTTTGGAGGAGGATTAACTGGAAACATTAGTTTACATAAAACTCATAATAATAATATTAATAATAGTTAAAAAGCTAATAATTAAACAACTAATAATTAATCTGATCTTGAAAATGAAATTCCACTTTTAGAAGGTAAATAAAAAATTATAAATATTTATTAAATATCTTTAAATTATTTTATTATGATTATTTAATGATAGGAAAAATAATAATAATTAATTATAATCATAATATTAAAATAAATATATTACAATAGTATGATAATTACATTTATATTAATTTATTTAATAAAAATAGACTTAGGAATAGATTTAGAAAATACAAAATCTAAATTCCTATGCGTATTGTCGTTTGGAAGAACAAATTTGAAAAATTAAGATGATGGTGATTTGAGTGGTCCTCTTTTAGTTGCTTTGCTTTTAGGATTTTTACTATTGCTATCAGGTAAAATGCATTTCGGATATATTTACGGATTTATATTTTTTGGATGCCTTTCAATTTATTTTATTATAAATTTAATGAGCTAAGAAAAGTTTATAGATTTGTACAATTGTATTAGTGTTTTAGGCTATTGTTTACTGCCTATTGTAATTTTGGCTGGATTTAACGTCATTTTAGATTTGAAGAGTATTATTGGCATTTTCCTTTCAGTTTTTGCCATTTCCTGGTCTACGTATTGTAGCGGAAAGTTCTTTTAGTAAATTTTGGATTTGCAAGATAAGAAGTTCTTGATCTTATACCCAATAGGATTGTTCTATATTACTTTTGTCTTTATCACAATTTTTTGATATTTATATTCATATTTAATTAAATAATTAATTATAATTAATTAAATAATTAATTAACTAAAAATAACTTATTTTATTATTTATAATAATAGAATTCAATTTTTTTTTATTATTAGAAATTATATTTTAATTTAAGCTTAATAATTATGGATTAAGTTAACATAAAATAGTAAAACAATTAAGTGTACTTTAATTAAAATCTTTAGTAATCATTTACTCCTAAAAAAAATTAAAATTAAAGAGTTGGAAGAAGTGATAATCTTGGCAGGATATTTACTGATATTAAACCTAATATTCCAAGATATACTAATAATAATATGAATCTAAATAATAACAATTTAAATTTGAATAATTAGATTTAATTTATTAACAATCAAAATAACACAAGTGATATTTAAGATCAGTCATATTTTATTAACAATTGATATAACCAAGATAATAGTCTTAATAAAAAGTAGCTTTAAAACAGTTTTGATAATAAAAGTAACCCATTATAAAACAGAACTATGTAAGATTTTCAAATGGATAGATAAAATGAAGCAAAAGTAAGTCAACAATTAATTTAATAAAAAATATAAGAAGCTAAACAATAAAACTTGTAAATATATATCATTTTTATTATAATATAAATAGATCTCAAAAAAAAACCTAAAATTCTGCATATAATAATTTTACTTTAGTTGATAAACAAGCACACATAAATAATTAAATATTAATTAAAGATTTAATGGCTGAAAGTAAAAATTTAAAACAAAAAAATTTAGAAAACGATTAATATATATAATAGTTAAAACTTTAAATTGACATCTTAAAAAAAAACTAATAAAATTTGAATAGTTAAAAATAAAAATAATAATAATAATAAATATGCTAGTAATGTTAATGTGAAAATAAAGAAATAGATTATAAATTAATTACAAGTATTAATGAATAAATAGAATATATTGAAAAACTAAATGAATAATATAATATAAATAAAGAATAGTTAATGAGTAATAATTATATTCAAAATAATAGCATCAAATAGAAAGAGATAAATTTTTTTTATAATAAGGCGAAAAATCAAAATGGAATAATTCATAGACAAAAAAAACCAAATAATAATATTGTTTTACTATTAAGTTCTAATAATATCTGATTTATTAAATATAAAAATTAATTAAGAGATCTAGATGAAAAAATATAATTATAAATTTATATATTAAATAATTAATTGATTACTATGTATTTATAAATATTTTATATTATGTGTAAAATTTATTATAAAAATAAATTTTATTTATAATTTTCAATTATTTATTTAATTAAAATTTAATTAATTATTTTTAGGGAAATATTATATAATAATATAAATTAATAAAAGTAAATTATTTTAACATAAATTCATAATATTAATTTTTATTTATACAATTAATATAAAATATCCTCAACATTTAAATTCATAAAATATTTAATAAATCTTAAAAAAAAATATGTTTATCAATTAATATTTTGTATTAAAATAAATTTATAAGTAAACTTATTTAATTATTTTAAATTATAATAATAATTTATTGTTCATACTTAATTTTTATCTTAATTTTATTATTATTAACTTTGCAATTCAGTGATTTAAACTAAATTTTTTTCTTATGTCTTTGAATTTTTTTTTATTTGAAAATTTTCTATTACTTTATTGACTTTATCTTTTTCTTTATCAGATAAATTAGCAACAACTTATTTTTATAATTTTCCTGTAACTAATATTAAACTTTATTTTTTTAAATTTTAGTTTTATTTTGTTTTATTTTCTTTTTCTATAGATTAATTTTCTATTTAATTCATTTTATCGGCTTAAATGGGATCAACATAAAATAATCTTCTTATTTATCTAGATTAAGAATATTTAGCATTAGTATTAATTTAATTAATATTTATTGAAAATAAATCGTTATCAAAACTAGATTTTAATTATTCAATTTTTTAAGAATAATTGCATTTCGGAGTCCTCTAATCTATATATAATTGAGCCTTATACTTTAGAATATCATTTTTTTAATTAAGTAAAATAAATTAATTTTTAGTATTTATACTGTTTTTTCTAAATAAAAACATGTTATCTTTGATTTGTTGATATTGATATTGATTAATTTGATAAACTGATTGCATGTTTATCCAAACAGTTTTGTGACAAGGAGGTTAAGTCTAAGTACCTTTATAAATAAAAAAAGATAATGGTTTTGGCTATTATAATAATAAACAAGCAATACTAGCAGGAAGACAATCATGATTAAGTGTGGATTATGTATAATAATAATTGGGCTGAATATCATTAGCAAAAATAGCAGTAGAGGATTATTAATGGAGATATGATGGAATTGATTGTTTATCAAGAATAGGAGATTGGAATAGAAGTTTAAGGAAGAAGAGATCATCTTAATGCTAATTTGAAATAGAGAAAGGGAAAGTGATAATGAGATGAGAATTACGAGTAATGTAATGTTAAGCGAGTAGAAGATGATGAGATTGAACAGAGTAACTGAACTAAGTTTGGGCAATGTGGAAGAGGTGCTGAACTTCCTATTAAGATTAAAGATTATCAGAAGAATAAAGATGTAGTTACAATTCTATATCAACTGTCTATCCCTCTACCATGTGTTCTGGCCCAACTTTAAAAGTCATCATGAATCCTTCCCAATAGTTATTCCCCATTCCCCAATAATCTTCACTCTCTCCACTTTCCATATCTACAACTACTCTACCTAACTTTCCTATAAACATATTTTCATTTAATCCATACATTCCATACACCACATCTCATACTCTCAAATCACTTAAATCTAATCTAATCCCTTATTATCCTTAACCAATACCTTTCCATTCACCTTTCTCTTCTTAAATTCTCAATATCTTTTTCTAATCTATTCTCACCGGAGATTATAAATGATCATCATTATGCCTTTCTTTACAACTTTAAGGCCATTTGTCTTATTCATCATATTAGTAATCATATATACTCCAGCCATCATCTTCTTTCTCAGAATTTGATAATTGATCTTTATCCAATACGAAACTAATATCTGTAATTCCTTCTGAATATAATTCATGTTAAATTATCTTTTCTTGAAATTTCAACTTCAATAGCTTCATTTCTGATATATTCTTACAGCAAAGAGTCCAAACATTTTTAATTAATAACTTCTCTTCAGCATACATACTTATACTCATACAACTGCTATCTTCCAATTTTAATCTTTCCTCTTCTTTTAACTAATCTATTACATCCCTACTTACATTTTCATCTATTTACATTTTTAATAAACTTTCTTATTACAATCTTTCCATTTTAAACTTTTTTATTTTCCCTAGATTTTTACAGCATCTGCCTTCTTTTATCATTTGTTTTTCCTCTTATTTAAATACTTAATCCATTTTTATACTTCCTTTCATCTTTTCAAAATCATTTTCACCTTATTTTAATGTCTTTTCACCAAAATATACAGAATTTCTATTCATAAATAAAGAATAAATCCCATTTAAACTTTTAAAATATCCTGGAACATTTTTTTGAATTAAATAAAATTCACCTAGATAATTGTCTTAATATTAATCTTTAACTTCTTGATTTTTTTATTTCTATTTATCAGTATCATTAATTTATTTATTTACAGGATTAATAAGTGCTTTAGTCTTATATTTATTATCAGGATCTTCATAATATATAACTTTTTATTCATCACTATTTATAACTTCATTTTATATTATATTATTAATTTGATTTTAACTAATTTAATTGTTGCTATCTTCATCTTCATCATTATTTTCTTATTTTAATTTGTGATTATTTTTAAATAATTTATTTTAGTTTTTGAACACTTATTCTTTAAAAGTTAAATGCGTTTTTTTAAATCGTTAATAAATTTTTAAATTTTAATTTTAAATTGAGTATTGGTGTGAACTTTAAAATAATAATAATATTAAACAAATAATTATAATATTTGTAATGAAAATAAACTTCATTATGAATATAATAGTAAATAAAATATAAAAAATAATTGAATAATATTAGTTATATTAAAATGTAAGAATAATTGAATTCAATTCAATTAAAAAATAAAAATGACGAAAAAAGATTTGATGATTTATTCGTAAACAATTGCAAAACAGAATTAAACCTGATGAATTTTCATGAATTTATTTTATTGATGTTAGAGAAAAACCAAATAGATAATAGATTTGGATTTAGTCTTTTTCATTAATAGTTTCATATTGGCTTAAACTTAAATACTGGTTATAAGCCATCTTAAGAAACTTTAGTGTAATAAAGCATGAAGACAACAAACTTAAAAGGAAAAAACAAACTAGAATAAAATTCTTAACATAATTAAGAATAATAGTAACAATAATAAAATAATAACAACAAAGATTTAGTCAAATACTTAGACAAAAGTAAATTTTTCTAGGTCATAAACTAATTGAGCAAACTAATGTTTTCTTCTGACCAAAAAAAACTGGAAAAGATGATAAATGAAATTTTACAGGAAAGGATAGTAATTAAGAAGTCTGAAGATAACAACAATAATGTCAATGCTCAAGATAATTACAGAGTCATTGTACTTTCCGACGAGGTCAACAAAAAAATTCTACAGGAACCTGTCATTGCTATACTTAACAATTTCGAAGAGGAAATGACCAATATCTTTACCATGTATTATCAAGAGAATCTTAAACGCAGGAAAATTATTCTTTCCTGGAAGGAACTCAAATTGTAGAACAAGAGGTAATCAATTGTCATTTATATCATCATATATAATAAAATAATAGCATAATAATATAATAATAATAATAAT
>Ga0315908_10000646_pt1 | contig 27181 bp, 25 predicted proteins | sample LakEriMetagenome_12_FD_203520 | JGI IMG/M metagenome (GOLD analysis project Ga0315908, IMG submission 203520) | Freshwater fungal communities from buoy surface, Lake Erie, Ohio, United States - Buoy 4 MA124 | ecosystem: Environmental > Aquatic > Freshwater > Lake > Lake biofilm | place: USA...
CGGCAACGACAAGCTTCTCAACTTCCTCACCGGCCAGATCATGAAATCCTGCACCAGCAAGCCCAACCCGAAAATGCTGACCGATTTGCTGCGGGAGAAAATCATCGGGCAGGGTTAAGGGCAGGCCATAAAAGGGCGTTTTCCGATTCTCACGCCATTTTTTGTTGAATCTATAAGTTACAGAATTCAAAAAAACTCGTTTAATCGAGATTCTTCATTCTCCTTACCCGGCCCGTGCAAAACGCAATTTACCTGATGATGGCAGGATTTTCTTTTACCACTCCCGCGTTTGACAGGAATCTTGAATCCGATTATGGCTTGTGGGCATGAGGGAAATGATCAAACGGGTGCTGATGAGCAGTGCCGAGCGTCAGAACGTGACCGTGGCGGGCTGGGTGAGAACGCGCAGGGACTCGAAGACATTTTCCTTTTTGGAAATCAATGACGGCTCGTGCCTTGCCAATCTTCAAGTGGTCGCGGACGCGGGCATTCCCGGATACGACCAGGTCGAACGGATGTTGACGGGTGCTTCGGTGGAAATCACCGGCCGCTTGGTGGCTTCGGTCGGTCAGGGACAACTATGGGAAATGCAGGCCGACTCGGTTCGTCTGATCGGTGAAGTACAGGCGGATTACCCGTTGCAGAAAAAAGGCCATTCGCTCGAATTCCTGCGCGGCCTCTCGCACTTGCGACCACGTACCAACCTGCACGGCGCGGTTTTCCGGATGAGAAGCCGCATGTCCTTTGCGGTGCACCAATTTTTTCAAGAGCGTGACTTTACCCATGTGCATACGCCGATTCTCACCGCCAGTGACTGCGAAGGAGCGGGGGAGATGTTCCGCGTCACCACCCTACCGCCGGAAAAAGCCGCCATGGATGCCGAGGATTTTTTCGGGAAAAAAGCGTTCCTGACTGTCAGCGGTCAGTTGGAAGGAGAAACGTTTGCCTGTGCGCTGTCGAACATCTACACCTTTGGTCCGACGTTTCGTGCGGAAAACTCCCACACCTCGCGGCACGCGGCCGAGTTCTGGATGATCGAACCCGAGGTGGCTTTCTGTGATTTGCAGGGCGACATGGATCTTGCCGAAGCACTAGTGAAACATCTCGTCCGGCATGCACTGGAAAACAGCGACGGCGATCTAACAGTATTTGAAAAATTTGTCGACAAGACCCTGCGCGAGCGTCTGGAATTTGTCGCGGAAAGGCCCTTCGAACGAATCACCTACACTGAGGCGGTCGAACTATTGCTCAAGAGTGGCAAGACTTTCCAGTATCCGGTGGAGTATGGCTTGAACCTACAAAGCGAGCACGAGCGCTGGTTGACCGAGGAGTATTTCAAAAAACCAACGACGGTTTACAACTACCCCAAGGAGATCAAACCGTTCTACATGCGCTTGAACGACGACGACAAAACCGTCACCGCGATGGACTTGTTGGTTCCGGGGATCGGCGAAATTGTCGGTGGCAGTCAGCGCGAAGAGCGCCTTGATGTTTTGTTAGAAAACATGAAGCGTCATCATCTGGATCCGCAGGAATACTGGTGGTATGTTGATTTGCGCCGCTACGGCAGCGTGCCGCACGCGGGATTTGGTATGGGCTTCGAACGCATGTTGATGTTCGTTACCGGCATGGCCAACATCCGCGACGTCATTCCCTTCTCCCGCACGCCGGGATCCTGTGATTTTTAAGACGCGCCAGCTTCACACCTGTTTTGAAGCGCGGCGCAGACGATCCATGACCGCGACTCCCAGTCCAACTTCGCTAACTGGTTCGGCAATGATACAATCGAGCCCGGCGTCGTCGAGTTTGCGCAGCATGTGAAACAAGCGCAGCGCCGCTTCCGGCAACTTGCCATTGCCCGGGCTCAAGGCTTCAACAATCGTCCACTGATAAAGGTTGACGTATCCTTTACCTGGCTCGCCAGTGTAGGAAAGCAAGCCGTATTTTTTCCCCGCTTCGGGGTGGAAGTCGTCGGCATTTTCTAACAAAATCAACGGCGTTCGCGGTGCGTAATGACTCTCCAGCATGCCCGGGGCGGAGGGCGCCTCGGGGTCGCGCGATTTTTTGGGCCGCTCGATTTTGCCAAAATTCTGCAACATTTCCTTGGTCACCGGACCCGGGCGGAGGATGGTGATGGTCGGACGTTTTTCTCCTGCCGTGATGTGAATGATTGTGCTTTCCAGCCCCTCGGAGCAGGCCCCGCCATCGACGATCATCGGGATGCGTCCATCGAGTTCCTGACGCACCGCGTGAGCCGAGGTCGGTGAGATGCGTCCGAAGCGGTTGGCACTGGGAGCGGCGAGTGGCTGGCCGAGTTCCTTACCGACAGCGCGGAAAATTTTGTTTGCGCTCTGGCGCACCGCCACAGTGGGCAATCCACTGGTCACCAGGTCGGGGATATCCGGATGTTTCGGCAAAATCAGGGTGAGTGCCCCCGGCCAAAAGGCGTTCAGCAGTTTTTCGACCGTGTGTTTGATGTCATCGGGAATGCAGGCTACACGGGACAATTCGTCGCGGGTGCTGACATGCACGATCAGCGGATCAAATGTTGGCCGCTCCTTGACGCTGAAAATTTTCGCCACAGCGGCGGCATCGAAGGCATTAGCGGCAAGGCCATATACCGTCTCCGTGGGCAAAGCCACCACCTCCCCCGCGGCAAGCAGTTCGCCGGCGGCTTTCACGGCTTCCTTGTAATTCTCGTCCGATGCGTCAATGATTCGTGTGGCGGTCATCCGCGCCGATCATGAGCCGTTACAACGAAGCGTGCGAGGCGAAATTTTTTTTTGTGCGGCCCGCCTATCCTTGGTGGAAGGCCATGAACGCGACAGCGGCCTGTTTACCCATGTGTCGGTTCAGCGCCTCGATTGGCGATTTGGTGAGGTCGACCAGCACGAGCAGGTCCAGTGCGTTGTTGAAATTGCTATCGACATTGCACGAGAGCATGCGCGCGTGGAGTTTGATGTACTGGCGGATGAGGATCGGCACTCCCTTGCGGTCGTGTTCGAGTTCCGCAACCATGGCTGCGAGTTGCTCCATGGTGGCAGGGGATTCACCCTGGCTACTGGAGATTTCCAGTTGAAAAGGATTACGTGGCTGCACCATCGGAGCGAGTTGCTCTTCGGCGTGATGTTGGGTGAGGTATCCGACCATCAGCTCCTGCGAAGGCTTGCTATACAGATCACTGATGCTCACCGGGCCGAAAAGTTTTGAATATTTCGGGTTTTGCGAGACGAACTTGCCTATACCACGCCAGAGCAGCGAAAGCGGATGGATCGAGCGCTGGTATTGTGGCGTTACGAAAGAGCGACCCATTTCCAGCGCGGGGTTGATTTCGTCCCAGAACTCGGGATCAAAGTCGAAGAGCGAAGCAGTATAGAGCGCCGTGTGGCCACTATCCTTGAGCAAGACATCTGTTCGACCAAGCCGGTAGCCACCCGCGACGGCGCGGTCATCGCGATGCCAGAGAAATAAATGCAGGTATTTACTATCGTAGTCATCCAAATCGAAGGCCTTGCCGGTGCCTTCGCCCACCGTGCGGAATGTCACTTCGCGGAGTCGGCCGATTTCCTTGAGAAGATGCGGAATGGAATCGGCGTGGGCGAGATAAACATCAAAACTCCCCTGCGCATCAAGCAGGCAACCCTCCTGTTGCAGATTGCAGATTTCCCCTTCGAGCAAAGCAAGAGGGAGCGGGTCAATGATTTCGCAAGGGACTGTTGCCTCGCCGGATTTTTCAGCCGAAATCAAATGAAACATGCGAGGGGCATCATGCCCGGCAGGTTCATGGGGTCGACCAAAGGATGATGACAGTTTTGTCACACTCATGACCCAATGATATTACTGTTAGCAGTTCGGTAAAACAAGCGAATTGCTTCCAATGGCGAAAGATTTGCGTATGCTTCGGGTGCGATCATTGGTTTTATGCTGATTTCCACCGTTTTCCCGGAAGCAGCACAGAGGGCGAGTGGGATCAGGAGCGTGCGGATTTTGGGATGGATAGCTCCGAGCAAGTGGAACCACGGCGGGTTACTGCCGTGAACGAAAACAGGCAAAACCTGAGCAGCGGAGCGCTGGGCCAGCGCCGCAATGTGGGGCGACCATGGGGAGTCGGCTACGCACCCGGCGGAGAAGCTCCAAGAGGAGACAGAGCCTGCAGGAAAGACGACAATACAACCACCGCTTTTCAAGTGAGCCAGGGTTTGCTTTATCGAGCGTGCATTGCGGGCCGCAGTCGAGGCAGCATTGTCCATGATCGCAACGGTTAGCGTCGCGGGGCGCATGCAGGCGACTTTTGAGAGCATGTCGTTGACTATAGTAAGGGCATCCGGCCTTCGTTTCATGACCTCGCTGCACAAGGTCAGAGCGTCGGCTCCTCCCATCGGATGGTTGGCGACAATAATGAGCGCGCCGGTGCTTGGAAATGGCGACGGCCAGCCATGGATGCTAGACTTTAAGCGGAACTTGTGCACCAGGGCATCGAATGGATTGGCTGATGGCGGCACCGATTGAAAACCCTCGCGCACATGACGGATTCCCAGCAGGGATTCCATCGCGCAGATCAACCGGCGAGTCAGACGCTTGTCCAGCGGCACATCGAGGGCATCGGCGACATCAAGAAATTTGTCCGGGTCAGACACGTGCAGCAGTGGAAAAGGATTGGATTTAGGCTTCGTCGCGCGCGCCATCGGGCAGGACGATTTCAAATTTTGTTTGCTGTCCAGGAACGGAGGAGACAGAAATTTCGCCGCCGTGTGCTTCGACAGCGCGTTTTACAATCGACAAGCCAAGCCCGGTGCCTTTGATCGTCGAGTTGGTGTGATTTTGATCGGCGCGGTAAAAGCGTTTGAACACAAATGGCAGGTGTTGGGAGGGAATGCCGATGCCATTGTCGCTCACCGAGATGCGGATAGCTCCATCCTTGATTTCCGCAGTGACAGCGACTTGCAGTCCATGGCGTGGATTCTGTTTGAGGGCGTTTTCGATGAGGTTGAACAGCACCTGGGTCCAGTAAAAGCGGTCGCCGACCAGCATCAGACCGGGGGTGACATGGTCGATGTTCACTTGCGCTTTTTGGCTAATAATCAAATGCTCCAAGCGCTCCAAAACATCGAGAACACAGGAAAGGAATTCGAATGGCTCAATACTCAGCGCAGCGGCTTCTCCCGATTCCAGACGTGAGATCACCAGCATGTCCTCGACAATGCGCGACACCCGGTCGGTGTGTTTCGACATGATCGAAAGGAACCGTGAGGCCTGTGACTTATCGGTCAGCGCGCCGTCTTCGAGAAGGTTTTCCAGATACCCTTGAATGATTGCGAGCGGCGTTCGCAACTCATGGGATGCGTTGGCGACGAAGTCCTTGCGAACCTGCTCGCTTTGATACTCGGCGGTAAGGTCGCGCAGCAGAATACGGAATTTCGCCTGCGGGTAGGACTCCACCGGAAGTGGTGCGACATCCATCAGCCAGGCGTTGGCTCCGCGGTTTTCGCGTGCTCCAAGCGGAGAAAGCTGTTGTGGCAAGATGATGCGCTTCACGACCGCAGTATTCTTCAACTCGCTTTTGCGGATGGATTCGATGAAACGCACATCGGGAAACACCTCCTGCGGAGCCATTCCGATCAGGGCGCGGTCGGCAAACAGCTTTTTTGCGGCGATGTTCGCATAGCAGATGCCACCATCATGACCGACAAGGAACAGCGCGTCAGACAACCCGTCGAGCAACAATTCGTGTTTTTTTCTTTCGATATCTAGTTCCTGATCTTGCATTAACTTTACCCTGCTCCGATCATTTTGATAAGTTGTTCGTTCTTGCCACCGCCTGAAAAAGAAAAATGCTGCTAGCGCGGCAAGGATTGTGGTAGTGACAATGAGAGTGTTCATCAAGCAGGATTGACGAAACGGTATCCGACTCCCCGGACAGTTTCAATCCTATCTGCAAATGAACCCAATTTTTGTCGCAACCGCTTCATGTGAGTGTCAAGCGTGCGGCTGATCACGTCGTTACTGTAGCCCCAGACGCTGCGCAGCATGTCGCTACGTTGTTGGGAGTGATTTGCCCGCTCACACAAGTAAAGCAAGAGCTTGAACTCCGTGGAGGTCAATTCCACCGGTGCGTTTTCGATGTAAAATTTGAGGGCGTTTTTATCGAAGCTAAACGGGCCGACAATAAATTCCGTGGTGCCCGAATTGACTTGCATGCGTTTGAGGATCGACTGAACGCGCAATACCAGTTCCTTGGGTGAGAATGGTTTGGTCACGTAGTCGTCGGCCCCAGAGGTCAAGCCCTGGATCCGGTCTTCGGTCTGCGCCCGGGCGGTAAGCAAAATGACCGGCACATGTTGAGTCCGCGAATCGCGGCGCAGGCCTTTCAAAACCCCCAGACCATTGAGGGTGGGCAGCATCAAGTCCAGCACGATGATATCGGGGCGCTCTTTCAGCGCCATGTCGAGTCCGACCTGACCGTCATATGCTTTCAATACCCGACACCCGGCTCGCTCCAGATTGAAGCCCACCAAATCCGCGATGTCTACCTCATCCTCAATGACTAAAACTGTCTGCACGAAACAATTGATAATGGCTGATTGTCACAAGAAAAGAAGCGTGAGGTGACGAATTTGTTTCATTGGTCACCGGAAACGTCTTCGGTCATTGCTTGGATACGGGAAAAGTGACGAATGTCCTGTGCATTACCTAAGAACACCGCATCTTCACCGATGTTCACCGCAAGGTCGGCGATGCGCTCCAACGAACGGATCACAAAAATTACATGCAAAAGCGATTCTGCCTTGCCGTGGGGCGATTCAAACTGCCCAATGAAGGTGGCCATCAGATTATTGTAAACTTTGTCGATTTCCTTGTCCCGTTGCTTAAGCCCCTCAGCGAGTGCAATGTTGCCGTCGGTAAACGAGGTCATTGCATCGCGCAACAAGCCGTCGGCCATCAGGTAGAGCGGCTCAGTCAGCACTACATCCGGCAATTCCGGCCCATTGCAGATTTTTTTTGCGCGCTTGGCAATATTGACAGCGTGATCCGAGATTCGCTCGAGACAGGTGGAGATTTTCATCGAGGAAATGACCAGACGCAGGTCGGAAGCAACCGGGTGATGGCGCACGAGAATTTCCATGCCACTCTGATCCACTTTGATTTCCAATTTGTCCACGCCGGTGTCCTCATCAATAACCGCGCGAGATAGTGCGATGTCGCGATTCAGCAACGCGCTCATCGCGCATTCTAGGTTTTGCCGGGCCATGCCCGCCATTAGCAGCACTTGGTCCTTGAGGTTGCGGATGGCGATGTCAAATTCGCGTGAGATATGTGGTCCAGTCATAATGTGTTAGGCAATGTGATCAGCCAAAACGTCCACTGATGTAGTCTTCGGTTCTTTTTTTAGCAGGATTACTGAAAATTTTCGCGGTGTCGTCGCACTCAATCAATTCGCCGAGATAGAAAAATGCGGTGCGGTCGGAAATGCGGGAGGCCTGTTGCATGTTGTGGGTGACAATCACGAAGGTAAAGTCGCTGCGGAGTTCCCAAATCAACTCTTCGACTTTCATTGTGGCGATCGGGTCCAGAGCGCTGCAAGGTTCGTCCATAAGCACAATCCTCGGTTTCACCGCGATGGCCCGGGCGATACACAAGCGCTGTTGTTGACCGCCGGAAAGACCCAAACCCGACTCGTGGAGTCGGTCTTTCACCTCGTCCCAGAGCGCCGCGGCACGGAGGGCTTTTTCCACCGACTCCGCGATCGAGCTCGCTCGTTTCTCGCCGCGGACCCGCAGGCCGTAGGCCACGTTTTCGAAGATGCTGCGCGGAAACGCATTCGACTTCTGGAACACCATGCCCACTTCCATGCGCAGCTGGGCAACGTCGACTCTGCGATCGTAGATATCAGTTCCGTTGACCAGGATTGAACCGTTGGCAATCCGGGTGCCCGGAATCTCGTCGTTCATGCGGTTAATGCAGCGCAGCAACGTCGATTTCCCACAGCCTGAAGGCCCGATGAATGCGGTGACTTGATTTTTTTCGATCTCGACGCTGATGTTTTTCAAGGCGGTTGAGGATCCATAGCAGAAGTCGACGTTCTGAACCGAGACGGCAGAGAGTCTATCATTGGGAGACATGGGTATTGTGGATAAATCGATCATTATTGTAACCTGTCAACAAGATCAACTATACATAGCTGATACAAGCTCCGAAAGTTCAATTGTGACAATTTTGTTACAGAGTCAATCGTTCGTGCGGTTTTTTCTCCACATAGATGCCGCCGACCATAAGACTGCGGGCACGGCAAAGCTCAGGGTGAGTGTCAGCCACGGGCGCTCGTGACCGGTGGCGCCGATCCATGCGAATAACACCGCCATGGGCAGGCTACCGCAGGCGAGAGAAATCATGAAGGCCGCCAGTGGCATCCGCAACAGTCCGGCGGTCACCGAGATGGCCTCGGGCAAAATCGGCAATGCCCGCGAAAGTGCCACCACCCAGCCACCACCGCGCTCGAAAAGTGATTTTCCTCGTAGAAAATCTTTTTCGCCGAGGAATTTTATCGCAGTTTTTAGCGAGCACAAACGCCCCAGTCCATAGCCGATCATGCCCGCGCAAAACAATCCGGCAAAAGCGATTGCGGAGCCCTGCAGGGTCCCGTAAATGAAACCCAGCGCCGAAATCACCACCGTGCCAGGGATGGGGAGCAGCAGGTCGAGAACCAGCAGCAACGCGCCCGCCAGGCCCGCCGAGACGCCGTAGCCTTGGAGGACCCCGACCACGGTATTCACATCGGCCCATTGCGCCCAATGTCCGCCCCAGATCACCCAGATCAGCAATATGCACAGCGAGAATCCCAAAAACCAAAACAGTAAGCGCATGCTCATAGCGTAACTGATGCCGACAAATTTTGGAAATAATTTTCACTGCCTTACGCGGATCTTTGCTTGGAAAAAACACGCTGATTTGCCATCGTCCGCTCGTGTTGGAAAAATCACAAGGCCTGGTGCTGCGCGTTGTCCGACTCACCGAAACCAGTCTGATCGTGCGCTGGTGGACACTGGAACACGGTCGCATCGACACCGTGGCCAAAGGTGCGCGTCGAAATTCCAGCGCCTTTGCCGGAAAAATCGACTTGTTTTTCAGCGCGGAAATCACGTGGCAGCGGGCGAGCAAGGGACCGCTTCATCATCTGCGCGAAAGCTCGGTGCTGAATTATCGCGAAGGATTGCGCAAGTCATATGTCAATACCCTGATGGCGGGATACTTTTGCGGAATGATCGAAAAAATCCATGAGTTGGAACATGCCGATCCGACAGTTCATGATTTGTTAGATCGTGCGCTGGACCATGTCGACAGCAGCGGAGCAAGCATACGGGCGATGCGATATTTTGAACAGGAACTGGCCCGCCTGCACGGGGTCGGAAGGCCCGGCGATGGTGCGTTGACTGCGTTGATCGAGATGGGTGCCGGGTTGCCGGACATTCGCCGCGAATTGCTAGAGCGATTGTCCCCGCAATGATTTTTCCCTAGTCAAGAGTGCCTATTTTGTCATATCGTTTGCACACAGCGATATGGAATCTACGAAAGTCAACCTCATCACCATGCTTCGGGATCGTGTCGGCGAGTTATGCAGCGAAGGGAATTTTTCTGAAGCCCTGCATGCTGCCAATGCCGCGGTGGAGAAGGCGGAGAAAGAATTGAGCAGTGATGTTGACAGCATTGACGCATTCGCCGCTGCACTGGAGGTGCGCGGTGATCTACTGCGCAGCACAGGCGAGCATGAAAAGGCGCGCGACGACTACCGTCAGGCGATCGACCAGCTCGAAGGGCGGCTCGATCTTTCCGCACAACTTGGTCGCCTGCATGCTGATCTCGGTGCGGTTCACGATGAACTCGGCAATCTGGAGCGTGCCATCGAATTGTGGACTGAGGCGATGCACTATTTTGAAAAAGCCAATCCTCCCTCTCCGCTGGATGTGGCTTCGCTTTCTAACAATATTGCCTATCTGAAAAAATCCATCGGCGATGTTGATGGAGCGGAGAACTCCTTTCTCAAGGCCTTGGAGATCATGCACCGGGTGCTCGGCCAGAGCCATGATGAGACCGCCTCGGTTTGCAACAACCTCGGCGCACTGTATCTGCAATCTGGACACAATGAACAGGCTCGCGAAATGCACTTGATGGCCCTCGATGCGCGACGCAAGCTTTTCGGCGAACAACACATCGACACCGCCCAGTCCTACAATAACCTAGCTCTGGCCCTCTTACGCACCGGGGACGAAGCAATGGCCAAACGTCATTTCGAGAGTGCCATCGATGCACTGGAGTCCTGCGGACCCGAGGCAGGCGAGGAGCTGGAATCGATTCGCGACAACTATCTCGATTTTCTTCGTCGGGACGGAGCTGAGGGTTATGCCAATCTGGTAGAACATCGGATTGCTGAGATCCTCGCCAAGTGGGAGTGATCCCGGCAATCAGTTCATCCATGCCGCCGCATGGAAGCAAACGGCAAACAACAGGAGCATGAGCCCTGCCAAGGCGAGTAGTCGGTTCATCGTGTGACCAACTGAATCGTAGAAAACTCGGAACAGCAAATACATGCCGAGCGTCCATAGTGGAATCGCCGCCAGGACCAGCCAGGGCTGTTGATACTTCAACCACAGCAGACCGGCAAACGCTGCTACTTTGATTTCCAGCCACACCAGGACCCGAGCACCGCGCTCGCCCAGTCTCACTGCAAGGGTCATTTTCCCGGTGCCCGAATCCTCTTCGCGATCGCGGAGGTTGTTTATCGAAATCAGCACCGCCGACAACAGGCCGATTTGCAGTCCGAGCAACATTGCTTCGCTTCGCCATTCGCCCATCTGAATCAATACTGTTCCTCCGACTGCGACGAGTCCGAAAAAAATCACCACGAACAATTCACCGAGCCCTTTGTAAGCCAGCGGTAACGGCCCGCCGGTATAGCCGTAGGCAAAATAGAGACTGGGGATGCCGATCCAGATCACCGGCCAGCCTACCGCGCAAAAAAGGATCATGCCGAAAGTGCCAGCCAGCCCGAGAAATATAGTGGCGGCAATGAGCACCATGCGTCGGGGGATTAGCCCAGATGCCGTGACTCTTTGGGGACCGAGCCGTTTTTCCGTGTCGGCACCTTTGCGCGCATCGATGGCATCATTGAAAAAGTTTGTCGAGATCTGAATGCAGAGTGCTGCGGCCAGCGTACAGAATGCCAGCCAGGGGTTCCATGATCCTTGCAACTTCCACGCCAACACGCAGCCGCACCACACCGGCACGAGCGCGGCAGGGAGGGTTTTCGGTCGGGACGCGAGCAACCAGTTTTTCATGGCACGCGTGGGAAACGCGAAAAGTCAGGCTTTCTTCTATCCAAAAACGCCTGCTTCCCTTCCTTGCCTTCCTCGCTCATGTAATAAAGCAAGGTGGCATTGCCCGCCAGATCCAACAAGCCCATCTGACCATCGCAGTCAGCGTTGAGGGCAGACTTCAAGCATCGCAACGCAAGTGGTGAATGCTCCAACATCTCCCGACACCACTGCAAGGTTTCCTTTTCCAGTTCGGCAAGCGGCACAACCGTATTAACGAGTCCCATTTCCAATGCCTGCTGGGCATCATACTGGCGACACAAGTACCAGATTTCCCGCGCTTTTTTTTGTCCCACGATGCGTGCAAGGTAACTCGATCCGAGACCACCGTCGAATGACCCAACTTTTGGACCTGTCTGACCGAAGCGTGCGTTGTCGGCGGCAATTGTTAGATCGCAAACGATGTGAAGAACATGGCCGCCGCCGATGGCGTATCCTGCGACCATTGCCACCACCGGTTTAGGCAGCGAACGAATTTTTTTCTGCAGATCGAGCACGTTGAGACGCGGCACCCCGTCGTCGTCAACGTATCCCGCATGACCACGGACTTTTTGATCGCCGCCCGAACAGAAGGCCAGGTCGCCTTCGCCTGTTAGCACGATCACACCAACCTGCGGGTCCTGGTGGGCCATTTCAAATGCCTGCAACATTTCCACCACGGTTTTGGGGCGAAAAGCATTGCGCACCTGCGGCCGGTTGATGGTGATCTTTGCGATCCGGCCTTCATCGGTCGTCTCGTATCGAATGTCTTCAAACTCGGCTGCTGTTGTCCACATGGCGCAGAAACTATGCACCATACGCAGCCCATTGGCAATGCCGCAGGGCGCGATGTTGGAATTATTCGGAAAACAAATTACCCAGACCGCCGAGCACGCCGCTCTGCTCCTGGGTGCCACCGCCCGCACCGACGATGCGCGCTGCCATACGACCGAATGGAAGGCTTTGCAGCCATACCGTACCGTGCCCCTGAAGGGTCGCGAGAAACATCCCTTCGCCGCCGAAGACCATCGACTTCAAATTGCCCGCACGTTCGATCGAATAATTGATCTGATTGGTGAATGCGACCAGACACCCGGTATCAACCAACAGTTTTTCGCCCTTCAGTTCCTTGCGGATCACCATGCCCCCGGCGTGGAGGAAGGCCAGACCGTCGCCATTGAGACGTTGCAGGATGAATCCCTCGCCGCCGAAAAATCCGGCACCCATTTTTTTGTTGAGGGCAATACCGACCTGGGTCCCCATCGCCGCGCAAAGAAAAGCATCGCGCTGGCAGAGTAGTTCACCCCCGCATTGCGAAAGATCGGCGGCAACGATGGTGCCGGGATAGGGAGCGGCAAACGCAACTGTTTTTTTGCCAGTGCCACGGTTGGTGAAATGGGTCATAAACAATGACTCGCCAGTCAGCGCGCGCTTGCCGACCTGCATCAACTTGCCCATGAAACCGGTATCGGGTGCGGACCCGTCACCCATCTTGGTTTCGAAGGTGATGCCGTCCTCCATGTAGTTCATCGCACCCGCCTCCGCGATCACGGTCTCCTGAGGATCGAGTTCGATCTCCACCATCTGAATGCTTTCACCGAGGATTTTGAAATCAATCTCGTGCGAGCGTTTGCCCGGCGACTTTTGCGGAAATGCCGGCGGAGCGGTGTCGTTGGTAAAAAGTGCCGGCAGCACTTTGCCAGCGGGCTCCCATTCGGTCATGCCCGAGCGCCAGACGAACGTATTGCTTTTCAGGGTGCCATTCTGCACAAGTTCGTTGAGATTTTCCTCCTCGATACTTCCATTGCTGCCCGACGGTGTATGATAGTGCCACTTTTTCATTTTCAAAAAAGACATAGCCGATCCTGACCGCCGGGGAAATGAAAAAATGTTACGAATATTTCACTTTGTAGCCATGACAATGTGACGCGAAAAAATCAATACGGCGAGTTAGGCATGATCCCAGCAATGAATGCGCGTACCGCATGGAAAAAAACCTGGCTTTGCTCCCAGGGCACCCGGTGGCCGCAGTCCACGAAAATCTGATGTCTTGCACTGGGGATTTGGGCCACGCATGTTCGGGCCAACTCGGTGAACTTTTGATCCCGCTCGCCAGTCAAAAATAGTAGCGGAATGTCAATCCTAGACAGATCAACCCGTAAGTTCCGCTGGCGACCGAGCGACCATTCGATAAAACTGCGCGCAATGGCCTTTCGGCGCGACTGCAGCAACTCACGATTACCCCATTCGACCACCTGATCTCCCTTCGATTGCAAAATGACCTGATCCTGCCATTCGAGTAGAAAGGCTTTCCAGTCGCCATCACCACACTTTTCTGACCAGTCGGTATCTATTTTCTGTCGGGTCAATTTTTCTGCATCATACTCCAAACCAGGATGAGCGGAAATGATTATAGCCGCGCTCCACGGCTGAAAATTTTCCAAAATTGCGTGCAGGGCAATGCGCCCCCCCAGCGAATAACCGACTAGTATGTTTTTCCCAGGATTTGCGCTGGCTTCAGTATTCAAGAGGGCAGCAGCTTCCTCCAGGGATTGGGGGCCGGAGTCGAGATACTTCCAAAGGTCCACAGCTCGGACATCAATGCCGAGAGCGGTCATTGTGACGGCAAAACGCTGCCAATCTGCTGCCATGCCAACGGCACCGTGCAGGCACCAGAGCGTGATGGGGGGGCAGTTATTCATGTCAGCCGGTCCCAACGTTCCCAGAATTCCCCCGTTTGTTGTCGATTAGGGATAATTTCGAGCAAAGTCATGGTTTCGCCCGTTGTGAAATTGTCGAGGTCGTCGGGTTGGCTTACGCGGCAGTAGCTCATTCCCCACATCGCCGCCCAGCCCCCGAGTTCGATCGCATGGGGGTTCACCATCATTTCGCGTGCCGTGCTTTGCATATCAGCGAGTCGCGGGAGGCGTTCGAAAATCCGTCCACCGCCGTTGTTGATCACTACAAGAACTCGGCCCTTGGTTTCGCACTGGCCGAGAAGGAAAGGTGCCGCCAGATCATAGAGGGCGGTGAGGTCGCCGACCATGGCCCAGGCATTTTCCTCGCGAGCAGTCGCCCCCAGCCAAGTGCTCAGTTGGCCGTCAATACCATTGGCGCCGCGGTTGGCGCGGACCAGGGGCACGGGTCGCTGGTGCTGGGCAAAAAGGTTCCACTCGCGCACGGGCAGACTGTTACCCAAAAAGATCGATGTGGCAAAGGAAGCATAAGCAGATATGGTTCGCACCCAGGCGGCTTCACTTTCGGGATAGGCTTCGAGCAAATCGTCGATCTGGGCCGCACGACGCGAGGTTTTCAGGAAGAACCCCAAGGGATCGCCAATGCGCTCGGCAAAACCCATCGATTTGATCACATGCTGTGCCGACCCCTTGAGGCATTGCGATTCCCGAGCCAATCCTACGAATCCGCTGCGGGTGATCGACCAAACTTGCGTGTCAGGCAACTGCTCCAAATCCCTCCAAAACCTTCCAGTCGGTATGTCTCCGATACGGAGGACTTTTGCTGGCGGATTTTCGCGCAGAAGTCGGTCGCCATCGGGCAATCCAAGTTTGCCTACGGCCTCGCGCAGTCCACTGGTGGCATCGGCGAGCACCGGCACCTGCAGTTCGTTGAGAAAATGCCACACTTCTTCCTGTTCCTCGGGTTCCAGGCTGCCGAGAAGAACGACGACCCCGAGCTCGGTGTCTTCTCGCAGCCAGCGGGCCAGCGGACCGACGGTCAATCGACTGCGGGATTCCGCATCTGGCGTTCGATCAATGGCCGGCACTAAAAAAACAGCGGGCAAAAATTCTTCCTCGAGTTCGACATTCCAATGCCAAGGCCCGATTCCAGCCCAGTCCTCGAGGTTACCAGCGCCTGCATAGACGCCGAACAGCCCGATTTGTTCGATCGCTTGGGGCGCTCCGGTACCGCGGAATCGCGCTGGTCGGTCGGCTGTGATTGCGAGCAGCGGACGTTGTTGATAGAAGGCCTCGATCATCGACGGGAGAAGTTCCGCCGCTGCAGTGCCGCTGGTAGTAACCACCGCGCAGGGTTGGCGTTGGGAAACCGTGCGACCCAGCGCGAAAAAGCCCGCACTGCGCTCCTCGAAATGCCGCCAGAGCGTAACCAATCCTGCCTGCTCCGCCTGAGCGAGGACCTCGACCAGTGCGGCGTTGCGCGCACCGGCGCAGATCACGAAGTCGCGCACTCCCATTCGAAGGGCTGCGGCGATCACTTTGCTGGCAACGACAAAAGCATCCATCAGCGTGTTGTACACCCAGCGCCGGCGCGCGGCAAGGCTCTTTCCCTCAATGCTGCGATTGTCCTGACGCACAAAGAACCGCAAAATTGACACGCTAGGATTGCGCGGGAATAATTTGTATGTATCGTGGCAACGCCATCCCGAATCGATATGCCGACACTCTTTGATCCACTCACGATAGGTTCCGTTTCCCTTGCCAACAGAATTTTCATGGCGCCATTGACGCGCTGCAGAGCGGATGACGGACACGTGCCCGGCGAATTGATGGCGGAATATTACGCACAGCGCGCCAGTGCGGGATTGATCGTCGCAGAGGCGACCATGGTAATGCAGGGCAACTCCGCCTTCTGGCGGGAGCCGGGTATTTATTCCCAAGCTCAGGTCATGGGATGGAAAAAAGTCACCGACGCGGTTCATGCGGCAGGCGGAAAAATTTTCCTACAACTCTGGCACGGAGGCCGAGCCTGCCATCCCTCACTCAACGGTGGTGCCCAGCCGGTCGCACCGAGCGCGGTGGCAATCATCGGCGACGAAGTTCACACTCCCGAGGGAAAAAAACCTTACGTTGTGCCTCTCGCGCTGGCCGACTATGAGATCCCGGGCATTGTCGAGGGCTTTCGCAAGGCAGCAGAAAATGCTCTCTCAGCGGGATTCGACGGAGTGGAAATCCACGGTGCGAATGGCTATTTGCTCGATGAGTTTCTGCGCGATGGTTCTAATCAACGCAGCGGTCCTTACGGAGGCTCGGTGGAAAACCGCGCGCGACTGATGCTGGATGTCATTGCTGCGGCATCCTCAGTTTGTGGCGCCGGGCGGGTCGCCTTGCGTATCTCGCCATTGAACAGCTACAATTCGATGATCGACAGCGATCCGATCGGGCTCACGACCTGGATGGCCCGCCGCTTGAATGATTTCAACCTGGCGTATCTACACGTCATGCGCGGCGATTTTTTCCAACAACAGCAAGGCGATATCCTGACACCAATCCGCAGTGAGTATCGGGGAACAATTGTCGCCAACATGGGCTACAAAGCGGACGAAGCAGCGCTGGCCGTCAGTGCCGGATTGGTTGATGCGGTGGCTTTCGGCACCGGCTTTCTCGCTAATCCCGACCTGCCCGCCCGCATCCTTACGGGCGCGACGCTCAACGCGCCACATCCCGCGACGTTCTATTCGCAGGGACCCACCGGTTACACGGATTATCCTGCAATGGGAAGCTTCGATAAGGGGAGCAAATAAGCAGACCTTCCGCTTTCAAACATCGCGATGACCAGTTTTCAAATCCATGCTGAACGAATCCAGGCAATCGGAACGGAGCGCGCCCAAGAAAGCCGCTCCCTGCTGATAAGAATGGCTCCAAGCGAAAGTATATGACGGGCAAATTCAAACCAAAAAGCTCAATAGGGATCACCATGAAATCGTTTATCCACGCATCTCTGACCGCGTTCACTTTACTGGCTTCCCAAGTGGTCGCTACGGCGAAGCCACTGAAAATATTCATTCTTGTCGGACAATCCAACATGGAGGGTCATGCGAAGATCGAGACCTTTGACTACATTGGTGATGATCCCAAGACTGCGCCATTGCTGCAACTTATGCGCGGGGCGGATGGAAAATCCACGGTCTGTGACCAAGTTTGGATTTCCTATTCCACTGGCACCCGCGATCAATACGGAGAAGGTTTCGGCAAGCTGACCTCCGGATACGGCTCTCGAAAAAATCCGGCGGAAGACGGCGGCAAAATCGGGCCGGAATTCACATTTGGCATAACAATGGACAAGGCCTTGAAGGAGCCTGTGCTCATCATCAAGACCGCATGGGGAGGAAAGAGTCTTCATAAGGATTTCCGCCCGCCGAGCGCGGGACCTTATGTGCCCACAGACGAGGATCGCAAAAAATGGGCTGCGAAGCCGGAGAAGGAGAAGGAAGTGGCCGCTGCCACTGGTGTCTTCTATCGCAAGATGGTCGAGCATGTGAAATTTGTCACCACGGACATCAAGCGCGTCTGCCCGGCCTATGATGAAAAAGAGGGCTACGAGATTGCCGGCTTCGTTTGGCTCCAGGGTTTCAATGACCTCGTGGCGGGCGACGCTTACCCGTCAAAGACCGGAGGCAAGGATCGCGATTATACCAAATACGGTGAATGGCTGGCCGATTTCATCCGCGATGTCCGCAAGGATTTCAATGCACCGAAAATGCCTTTTGTTATCGGCGTGCTTGGCGTGAACGGGCTGAATGCGTCCGAGAACATTCAGTCGTTCCGCAAAGCGATGGCGGCTCCGGCATTGTTGCCTGAATTCAAAGGCAATGTCATGGCCGTGCAGACCGCGCCATTTTGGTCCGAGGAACTGGCTGCCATTGATGCCAAGCGCGAGCAACTCAGGGGCAAGCGGCAGAAGCTGGAAAGGAATGTCAAAGAAGGCAAGATGACCAAAAAAGACGCGGAAGCGGAGGGAAAAAAGCTGGAAGCCGAACTTATCACTCCCGCAGAGAAAGCCCTATGGGAACGCGGCGCGTCCAATGCCGGTTACCACTACCTAGGTTGCGCAAAAACCTTCGCACTGATGGGAAAATCCTTCGCTGAAGCAACACTCCAGTTGATGAAAGCCATGGACGACAAAAAAGCACATCCTTGATGAGTGCTAGGAATTTGCATTTTGTGATGAAGGCCGTTGAGAAAGCTCTTGGCAGGACCGGAGTCAGGTAAATGGGGGTTATCACTCATGGAGAATTCCCAGTCAGCCGGATCAGGGTTGGAGGATTCTTGTCCTCCTCGGCGCTCTTGATCATTTCGCGGACCCGTTGGATCTGTGGTGTTAGGGATTTGATGGTTGCCTCATCGACAGTCCAATCGTGATCCATTTGCTTGAGCACCGGGAGGGCGTGGGCTCCGTATTCCTTCAGGGCATCGAGGCAGATGGCAATGCGTTCGCCGGCACCCCAGTTGATCCAGTCCATGGCGATGTATGCAAGCGGAATCCCTTCTTCGATGTGATATTTTGCCAGCATCTTTACGCCTGCCAACCGTACTCCGCCGGCGAACATTTCGCCGCTCGGGGCTTTCTCGGCGATGGATTTGATGATGTCCGGAGCTAGGGCCTTGACGTCATCGAGCGTAAGGTTTTGATAGACCGAGCGCAAGCAGCCACGGGCGCGTCCGTCGTCGGTGGTGGCCACTCCACGGATCGCGGGGTACAGCAGGCTGCGGTCCACGCCGTCGATGGATCTCGCTAACAGTCCATCGCCACCCAGCGCGCCACGCGGATAGAAGAGGGAAAACGCCAGTCCCCGGCGCTGGAAGCCCCTCGGGTCCTTAAGATCCTGCCGGGCGCAGGCTTTGAGCATGGCGGGCAGGGCGCTGCGGGCGGGCTCGCCGATTCCAGCAAGGGATTCAGCGGCGCAGACTCGCAGCCAGATGTCGTCATGATCCAGCAGCTTCATCAGCGTTGGCACAGCGGGCCCGCCACGGACTTTTAGCTCCTTCAATGCCTGACAAGCGCCGATCCGGGCCTGGGCGTCATCTCCTTCCAACAATTTGATGAGCGAGGGCACGGGATCGTCCTTTTGTTTGGATATCGCTTCGGCAGCACGGGTGCGGACGACGAGCGACCAACTGCCGAGGTGTTTCATCAGATCATCCGTGGGAAGTTTCGCGTAGTCGATGGGCTTTCCCGCTTCGATCGCTTCCTTGATATCCTTGTCAGAGAGCCAGGCATCTTGCGCAGAGCTCTTGCCCGTTAGGTGGATTTTCCGTAGCGGCAACGCATAGGTGAGCATGTAACCGCACGTGGGATCCCAATATCCACCACCTCCGCCGCCCAGGCCTTGGTAAACAAAGTTTCCTTGCCAAGTGCGCGCCATGTCATAATACCAGCGCATCTCCTTGAGGAATGCCGCTGCGGCCTTCGGTCCGCCGCGCGCCACACCCGGCCCGGCCCACTGGTGGCTAAATTGGTTGCCCGTGTGTCCTTCCTCACGGTCATCATAAGAAGCGGTGATCAGCTTGGTGTAGAATTGCGATCCCTCCTTCATTCTCTGCAAGTCAAAGACCAGGGCCGCCTGACAGTTCTTACCGTTGTCATCATGGCAGTTTAGCGTGGGGTTGTGATCGCCATAGGGAATGGTGCCTTTGCCGACGTATGAACTGAGGAAATCATTGGCTCGTTTGATAGCGGCCTTGATTTCGCCATCGTCATCCTTGATCCCGCATTTCGTGGCAAGAACGAGCCCCATGTGGCAAACGAGGCCGGCTTGATTCAGCGCGCCATAGCCGGGAATGTTTCCATGTACCACGCCGCCGTTGAGGCTGGTCCATGCCATGTTGGAACCCCAGGTGCCGATGCGGCTTTGTCCCAGAGCGATGAAATGAGCGTATTCCTGAACAGCGGGCAGCACATACTTGTCGCCCGTTGCCAGATAGTATTCTGACAGAAATACGCTATAGTAGCCGGTGATCCAGCCTCCCGGGTTGCCCGGCGCCCATTTGTCGATGGGAAAGCTGGGATCGCGCGGCGCAATTTCATGAGCTTTTTCCTTCAACAGCTCCGCATACTTCGGATCGCCAGATGCCAGCAGCGCGGTGTAACCGATGAGTGTTTTGCCGAAATCCTTGTTCCTGGCAATGTAAGCGCAGCCTTCTTCCAGAATCATTTTCGATTTCGGGCAATCATAAGGAGCCGTATCGCTGTAGGCGCCCATGATTTTCATTTTGACCTCCCTCTCCTTCGTTTCCCCACCGCGCCAGACGGTGAGCTTCAAAACCCCATCGCGCTCAGCATCGCCGAGTGAACGGCCAAAGGCCTTGCGCGCATCTAACGCGAAAGGTTTCCCGGAGACTCCAAGAATCACATCGCCCACCTGCATGACGCCATCGGCAGGCGATCCAGCATCCACCTTGGTCACAACGATTTGCCGTGCTTCGTCCGTATAGTTGTCGCGAACAAACATCCATCCGCGCATGCCGGTAGCTCCGAGATTCCAATCCCCCTTGCCTTCCGCGACCTTCGGATTCTTGGTGGCATCCGGGGCAAGGACCGGTTCCTCAGCCCCGGAATGCAATGAGAGGCCGAGAAGCAGCATCAGCGCGGATTTAACGATTTGGGCGGGCATGATGTTAGATGGAATCTTGATGATTTGAGATTGAATTAGGCCTCTAGCAGTCAACAAATAGGTAACACTTGTTGCGCTTAGGGTTACACTTTCATTTCGTTTGCAGAATTGATGCAGCTTGAGCAGTGGCACAGCGATCACTGTAGTCCCCATCTTTATAATCAGTGCGCTCTTGCTATTGCCGACGAAGGTTTTCTCTTGCTCAAGAGGGTTTGTTCGATTGTCGATTATGGGCAGTTCTGCCCGTTTGTGGTTTCGAAAACGCCGGCACCGAGCAGTCGGCCACCATCATAAAACGCGCAGATCTGGCCGGGTGAAATCGCGCGCTGGGGGCGCAGGAAACTCACATAAGCTTTGCCGTTATCGCGCGAAGCCACCTGGCAGGGTTCGGCTTTGGCACGGTAGCGTGGCTGCGCCTCCAGCGCACGGGTTCCTTCAAGCTTTTCATTAATCCAGTTCAGTGTTCCTACTATACATGTAGTAGAATATAAACCCGGCGAGTCGCCGCTGTCCCAGCCGACGATCAGTCGGTTCGATGCAATGTCCTTACCAACCACCACGTAAGCCATGCCCTCGCGTGGGGAAGCGACACCATGCCCCTTTCGCTGGCCGAGAGTGTAGAGATGAAGTCCCTGGTGGCGCCCCATGAGCCGGCCCGTGGTGTCGACGATCTCGCCGGGCGCATCGACGAGATGATGGCGGAGAAAGTCGCTCATTTTGATATCGCCGATGAAGCAAATCCCCTGACTGTCCTTTTTTTCCGCGACGGGCAGCTCGAAGCGGTCCGCGACCTTGCGCACTTCCGGTTTCAGCATTTCGCCGACGGGAAAAAGTGCGTGCATCGCCTGGAACTGTGTCATCATAGCAAGAAAGTAACTTTGATCCTTGTTAGGATCCGCACCGCGCAAGATCGCCGCACTGCCATCCGCCAGAACCCGGCGTCGCGCATAATGCCCGGTGCCGACAAATTCGAAACCCTGCGCCAGGGCATAGTCGAGAAAGACGCCGAATTTCATTTCGCGATTGCACCAGACGTCGGGATTGGGAGTAATCCCCTGACGGTAGCCTTCAATGAGATAATCGACGATGCGGCTGCGGTAGGCATCGATCAGGTCGATCACCCGGAACTCAATCCCCAGCTGTTTCGCCACGGCCCGCGCATCGTTCATGTCTTGCTCCCACGGACAGTCGCCTGGAATCCCCTCGGCATTGACCCAGTTTTTCATGAACGCGGCAGTGACATCATGACCTTGCTCGATCAGCAGTGCCGCTGCGACAGCGCTATCCACTCCGCCGGACAATCCTACCAGTACCCGCGCCATAGCAAAAATTCAGACCGCCGGCGGCGCGACAATTGATTGCAATGCCTTGACGATTCTGACCACTGAATCGCGGGCGAGTGGCTGCTCGACCAGCAGACCCAGCACTATTCGGCCGAACACGGTGTCGATTGGGATGACTTCGAGCATCCTGGTGGAGCCTACTTTAACGTGCACATTGCCCGGCACATCGGCCGATTTTTTTGCGGCTATCGCCAGACTGCGGGCCATGAAATGCAGACGACTATGGTCGCCGTCGTCAAAAATAACTGACCCGTCCTTGTCGAGAATGAATACGCCTTTCACAGCAAAATGGCCGTGCAGCCCATCGCGGAATCGGTCCATGCGTTCCAGAAACGGCCCGCGCACCTTCACCGGAGCGGTATGCGTGGATGGGGCAGGTCGGGCCGGAGCTTGCATTGCCACAGTGGTGACGGGGAGTGGCGGCGTCGCGGCGGCGGGCGCGGCAGTGACGACTTGTTCCAGCTGAATTTGCGGGCGTTGCGCTGATTCGGCAAAGCCGATGAAATTGCCTCCAAACCCGACATCGTCCGGTGAGCGAGGCTCATGGGCAGCGACGCTCAGCAAAGCTTCGGCAAGCCTTCTCATTTCTCCGGGGTCAACCCATGGAAGCACAGGATCCATCATGCTCTAACGTTGGACTTCTCGATTTTGGCCTCAATTTCCGCACGCAGTGAGTCGAATACCGATTGCGCTCCCATGCCGTCTTCAAGCACGCCCACGGGCAATCCTTTGGCACTGGCCCTGACAAAAATCCCATCGCGCGGCACCATAGTTTTCAGCACCATTTCGGCTGGCAGGAGCTGGCGCAAAGCCTGTGCGGCCTCGCGGCTCTCAGCAAGTTCGTTTTGCACCATGGTAAGAACCACTCCCAGCACGAGTAGTTTCGGATTAAGCATGCGAATGCGGCCAAGGCCTTCGAGCATTTTGGGCACCGAGCGAACGCCCAGAGGCTCGGACTGCTGGGGAATGAGCACGGCATCCGAACAGGCGATCACATCGGCACAGACACCGAAAAGACCAGCAGCGGTGTCGAGCAGGCAGATTTCATAGCCCCGCGCCGCCACAGCGCGTATGAATGCCCGGCTGCGGGCAAGGTGTGCTCCGGCAATACCACCGCCGGACTCATAATTGCTCGCTTGACCAGCGGCGACCAGGGAAAAGGTCGATAACCTGGTTGGCACCAGCAGTTTTTCCAGAGGCAGGCCAGGATCCTCGAGAAAATCATAAAAACCCGGCAACATCCTCGATTGACGGGTCAACGAAAGCCCCACTGATCCCTGGGGATCGGCGTCGACTAACAGAGTTCTCAACCCCGCACGCGCGAATGCGTGTGCCAGGTTTATTGCAATGGTGGTTTTGCCCACCCCTCCTTTTTGACTTGTTACGGCAATACTGATCACAATTTGATAGGAAAAATCTGTGGAAATGATAACCTGACCTCGCCGTAGCGAAAGTCTTTTCTTTTAAAATGCTTGTCGCACTGCAAAAACCCTCTCATTTTTGACCGCATGGATTTCCCCACGAAGTCACTCCGAAGTCTCACCGCATTGATCGCGGCGGTGATTCCGATTTGTTCCATCGTGATGCTTATGTCGGCTAACGCTTGCCGCCGGAACGATAACCCAGCTGTCAATTCTACACCGGTTCCCAGACCCACCAATCAGGATATTGAACACAATCCCTCACCGTTATTGCAGCTCCTCTCCAAGTCGCCGATCCACTGGCAGCAATTCACCCCCACCGTGGTTCAATACGCCAAGGACTCGAACAAACTCCTGCTCGTCTATGCTGCATCCAATCTGGAAATGAGCGCTGTCAGGGTATTGAATGACATTAGCTCCGACCCTCAGCTGGCTGACGAAATCAACGAGCAATTCGTGCCGGTGCTCGTCGATGTTGATTCATCCCGGGAAATCGCCATCCTCGCCACGATGCTTTGTGCGGAAATCAACCGACAGATTTCCTTTCCGTTCATGCTGTGGCTGAGTCCCAGCGGCGAACCGGTCACCTGGCTTCCCGTAAGCCCGGAAGCCACGCGCGAAGCGAATCTCTCACGCATCCGTCACTCGCAAAGTTTGGTGTTGCGGATGTGGAATGAAGACCGCGACTACATGAACTTCAACAGTGCGAGCGACGGTAAAAGCCGCAAGATGCGCGCACAGCAAGCAGCAGTGAAAATCACTAGCCCATCGGATCAGCAGGCGTTTTATTTGAGCACCTTGCGCGATCTGAACGCGCTTTACGACGACTTGAGCGGCAACATCGATAACTTGGGCTCCCTGTTTCCGACATCGATGCAGGAATACTTCGCGCAGTCAGCGATGAGCCCCGCGCTGTCCTCGAGCGCCCGCAGGAGATGTTTGACTTGCATCAAGGGCAACGCCGGAATGCTGATCCAATCCGCTGCCATCGACCTCATCGACGGCGGCAGTTACTCATCGCGAGTCGACTCCGCATGGCTGGTCGCCCGATCGGATCGCAATGGTCTGATGCAGGCCAAGGTAGTATTCAGTCTGGCGCAAATCGCCCAGGCTTTGAATGACAAAGCGATTCTTCAAGTGGCGGAACGGGTGATGCAATTTCAGGAGAAGAATTTTGCGATCGGCAAATCCTTTTTTTCCTTGACCGGTCCGGTAACCAGCATGCCCGATGATGCAAATTACTGGAGCACCGAGGAACTTGAAACAGTTCTCTCCGCAGAGGAATATATTTTTCTCAAAAGCTACTGCGATCTTTCCGCGATCGGCAATGTGCCCACTGAAAGTGATCAGAAACGGGAATACTTCCGTCGCAACAGCCTAGTGCCGCGCCATTCACTCGAAGAAACTGTCAAAAAGCTTACCCTTACTCCCGATCAGGGAAGCGCAATCATCGAGTCGATCCGCGCAAAACTCCAGCCGATCCGCGACAAGAAAACATCCGCTGACAATCCGCCGCCCCTGGTTGCCAATGCCAATACAACCGCGCAAACGGTGTCAGCCTATGCAGCGCTTTACACCGCATCCGCGCAAAAAAATTTCCAGGACAAGGCGATCGCCTCCATGAAGGCATTCCGAGAACAATTTCACTCCAGTGCAGTCATTCAAAACTACGCCGGATCGTCTCCTTCCGCCAGCACCGATGCCCGCGGCGCGCTGGTCGCCACTGCGATGCAATCGGCGCTCGACCTCTACGACGTGACATTGCAGCGCGAATGGATCGATTATGCGATGTCGCTGTGCGATATCCTGGTAAAAGATCATCTGGTCGAGGGTCGACTCGAGGAATCACCGCCGTCGAGCCGGTTGATCAACCTGCCCATCATCGATCTTGCAATGATCTTTGACAAATCGACCATGGGTCTGATGAAGCAGAACATAGGCCGGCTGTTGAATCTCGGCTGCCAAGTCCCTGACAATCTAGTCAACTCCTGCCAACTCGACCAGGAAGGCATACATGATGCCGCAATGTTGCACCCCGATTATTTGTTAGGCTTGCTCTATCAGCAGTTTCCTGTTATTGTTAACATTCCTGACGATGCTTCCGCAGAATTCAAGTTGGCGGTCACCCGGCTTCCGCTGCGAGTGATCTGCCGCAAGTCCGTTCCCGCAAATGGCGGAAAAGTCAGCCTCACTATGGCGGATCAGCCCGCTCAACCGGTTGCCGATCCGGCCGAACTATCCAAGCTTCTCACTCCTGAATGACCATCCGCTGATGCCTCGCCTATCCTCACAATCACGTAAAACTGCCGAGACCGATATCACCTTGTCGCTTGACCTCGACGGCTCAGGCGATTCCACCATCGATACCGGAATTGGATTTTTTGATCACATGCTCACCTTGTTTTCGCGGCACGGTCTGATCGACCTCCAACTGAAGACGATCGGCGATTTGCACGTCGACGGTCACCATACAGTCGAGGACACCGCCATCGTGCTCGGCAATGCCATCCGCGATGCCCTTGGTGACAAATCCGGCATTACTCGCTACGGGCATGCCTATCTACCGATGGATGAAACGCTGGTCCGAGTGGTGATTGATTTATCCAACCGACCATTCCTTGAATTCCGCACCCCGCCGGGCACGGCATCAGCGCCGAACTTTCCGCTCACGCTCACCGAGGAATTCTGTCGAGCGCTGGCGGCTAACCTGCGTGCCAACATCCACGTGGAAGTGCTCTACGGTCGCGATGGGCATCACGTGGCCGAAGCCATTTTCAAAGGACTAGCCCGCGCCCTGCGGACTGCCGTGGCCGTGGATCCGCGCGTCGTCGGGGTGCCCTCAACCAAGGAATCTCTCTAACAAAAGATGGACGGCACAGTTTTGATCGATTACGGCGCAGGCAATCTGCGCAGTGTGGCGAATGCCCTGCACAGCTTAGGCGTGGAACAGCAGGTGGTTGCGTCGGGAGAGAACTTTCCCTCGTCACCCGCCCGGATCATCCTGCCTGGAGTCGGCTCTTTCGGCGATTCCATGCACGAACTAACAACGCGTGGACTCGTCGAACCGGTGCGGCGTGCGATTGCGGCAGGCATTCCATTTCTGGGCATTTGCATCGGTTACCAGATGCTGTTCGAAAACAGTGAGGAAAGCCCCGGAGTGGAGGGGTTGGGGATTTTCAAGGGCAGCGTGAAACGATTTCAGCCGGGAAAAAAAATACCGCACATGGGATGGAATTCCGTGCGACTCCTCAACCCAGCACATCGCTGCTGGAATGGCATGGATGCCGAACCTTACTTCTATTTCGTGCATTCTTACTTTCCGGAGCCCGAGGATCCATCGATCATCGCCGCCGTGACCGATTACCAGGAGGAATTTGCCTCCGCGGTGATTTCCGGTGATCTTTGGGCAGTGCAATTTCACCCGGAAAAAAGCCAGGACAGCGGCTTGCAGCTGATCCGGAATTTTCTCGCTCTCTAACGACAGGGGTGCCGCCATCGCATGCAACAACTGATCCGCATCTCCGAGGTATTCTCTCCTCATCATCCAGAAATCCTGATCCGTCTGGGCATCGGCACCGCAAAAAAAATCGGCACGGAGTATTTTCTCTTTCAGCACGACACTCCCGTTCCTGCCGCCGATGAAGCACTCGCGATTTTTGTAGGCTGGCGTATGCCGGTTCATCACGCCTGGCCCTGCAACCC
>Ga0315908_10000648_pt1 | contig 27134 bp, 35 predicted proteins | sample LakEriMetagenome_12_FD_203520 | JGI IMG/M metagenome (GOLD analysis project Ga0315908, IMG submission 203520) | Freshwater fungal communities from buoy surface, Lake Erie, Ohio, United States - Buoy 4 MA124 | ecosystem: Environmental > Aquatic > Freshwater > Lake > Lake biofilm | place: USA...
CCCGGGGCACTGCCCCCGGGGGCCCCGCGGGGCGCCGCCCCCCCCCCCCCCCCCCCCCCCCCCCCCGCCCCCGCGCCATCACAGCCGCGGCTGCGCAGCCAGCAGCGCCGCCAGCAGGCCAGAATTGCATGGCATGTGTATCCCGCCTCAACGCGTGCGTGGTGCCGCTCGCAGCAGCTGGCTCTGACTGGCTCATCCTGCCCCCTTGCGCGTCCCCTCCATGTGGCCCTGCAGCTGCCTGCCGAGGACATGACCCTGCGCCTGGGCCAGCTGCTGACCGGCCTGACGCACGCTGTGGGGCGCGAGCACGCCGTCAGCTTCTTGCAGGGCTGCACGCGCATCACCAGCGCGCTGCAGCATCCCGAGAAGGCGGTGGAGCGTGTGACTGGTGTGGCACGGTGAGGAACCTGCGAGGCACAGCCTGTTGTTGGCAGGCGCATGGCTGCTGCATAACACCCGGAGCGCTCAGCCGTTGTGCGCTTGCTTGCATGCAGGATGTACGAGGAGGAGCTGGGGCGCCCCCTGCCTGTGTCGCTGCTGTCCCGGCGGAGCAGCCATGTCAACATGCCTGCGGAACTGCTGCGGCCCAAGCTGCAGCTGCTGGTGCAGGAGTTTGGGCGTGACAAGCTGCACACCATGCTGCACAAGAGTGCGCACATTCTGTCCAGCAAACCCAAGCGTCTGCACGACAACATCCGCTGGCTGCAGCACCGCCTGCAGCTGTCGGATCAGCGATTCCACCGCGTCGTGGCGCTGGCACCTCGGTAATTGCAGGGCGTCTCGGCTGCTAGATTGTTGTTGGGTGCCCAGCGGCTGATGACTGGTTGTGCGGGTGGCAGGCAGCTGGCTGGGGGGTGTGCGCATGCGCGGCGCGTGGCGGTGGCCCTGCATGAGCCCCGCAGCGGCCCCAAGCAGGCCCGCCTGGCAGCGTGGCCTGGGCTGATGGCCACCCTCCACCTGCTGCGCCGGCCGTGCAGGCTCATCAGCATGACGCCCAGCACGCTGGAGCACTCCCTGGTCACCCTGCAGCAGGCGCTGGAGTGCAGCGATGAGCAGCTGGCACAGCTGGTGTGCCAAGCACCCAACCTGCTGACCAGCAATGCTGCTTCACTCATGACCAAGCTGGACGCACTGAAGGTGGGGCGGTGGACGCAACAGCGTTTTGAGTGGACCTCGCCTCCAGCCAACCACCAGCGTTTCAGTGGGACTCCCGCACATGCATGTGTGTGCATGACTGTGCAGCACCAACGTGCTCACCTGCTGCCGCCCGGCGCGCGCAGGAGCTGATGGGTCAGCCGTCCCGGGAGGTCCTGGTTAAGCTGCTCATCCGGCAGCCCACCATCCTGCTGAGTTCCATAGACACCGTCCGCACCAAGGTTCAGGCACTGGCTGACGTCCTGCAGGTCAGGCAGGAGCCTTGGGAGCAGGCAACCACACAGCTGGCCTGCCTGCGCGCTGCAGCAATTGCCCCTCACGCCTGTGTGCCAGCAGGCGGCTGCGATGACGCCATGCCAGCTGCCATTCGCATCGACAGCCCCCAGCTGCCATGCAGGTGCCCATGGACCGTGCGTTGAGCGTTGGCTTGCGCAGCCCGGCGCTGTTGACTCTCAGCAGCGACCGCATCCAGGCTGGGATGGAGGTGAGCCGCCTGATGTGCAGCTAGGATGGCTAGGCCTGGCTGGTGCTGACACTGTGCACCCGCAAGGGGCTGGTGCATGTCACCAGCCCCTTGGCTGGCGCCCAAATGGCTCGGGCGTCACCCACCGTGGTCCCTGGCTTCCCTGTTTCCCAGCTGTGCAGTGGGGCCCCATGCCTTGAAGTGCACAGCACCAGCTAGCATGGTAAACATGAATGCCTCGATGATGGCAGTTGTTGCGCACAGCCACTGCTGCTGCTCTCCGACAAGTGGGTTATTGCGCCCTCTGCCGCCGCAGATGCTTCGCGCCCTGCTGCCATGGTTTGAGGCGGACACTGTGCTGGCACTGGCGCGTGCCTGCCCCACACTGCTCAACTATCGGCTGGAAACCTTGCAACGCAAGCTGGCTGATCTCCAGCAGGGATTGAGCCTGAGCGACGCTGAAGTGAGTAGTGTTTGCAACAGTAGACGCATGTGCAGTGCGGGGCTGGGCTGCCTGGCGGGCTGCTTGCACCTTTCCACCTGTGGCTGTCTGCATAATTCGGCGCAGGCGTGCAGGTGCATTGCATGCTGGCATATGCCTTGCGACACTGACGCGCCATCATTGCAGCGCATGCGATGCCCTGCGTTTTGGGTGCATCAAGCGCGGATTCGATGCAATGGCTGTGCGTGCAGGTGACAGAGCTGACGCGGCGCAAAAATCATGTGCTGGTGCAGAACCCTCACGTCCTGGTGGCCCGCGTCAAGCTGCTGGATGTGAGGCCCATGCATGATGGGCCATGCCAGCACCAGGGTCCGGGGGACATGCAGATTCGTGTACTCCTCAGGCTGGGCCCGGCCTGTGCACAGCACGCTGCATCTGCCGGCGGTCACATGCAGTTTTGGCCCTGTGGTTGCAGTCGCTGGTGTCGCAGAGTGCCGCGTGGAGCTTGAAGTGGCGCAAGCTCGGCATCGTCACCAAAATCGCGTACACTCAGGTCATCAGGCTGCTGTGTGCTGCCCGCCCTTGCCTGCCCCACAGGCCCCGCAGGCCAGCTGCTAGTGCGGCATGGCACAGTCATCAGTCTGTTGTGTGGCCTGCTACGTGTGCTGCTCATTGATCCGTGCACCCTGACTTGCAGGCGACTGGCAAGCGCCTCCTGCTGCGCCTGGAGTACGTCCTGTCGCGGGGCCTGGACTCCTCAGTCAGCCTGTACGCGGCGCAGGTGACTGAGAGCCCAGCAGCAGCGCAGCCGCCAGCACCTGCGATTGTGCAGTCTGCAAATCGTGCTGCACCTGTGCACGCACGGAAAGGCAATGAGCTGCACCCCAACTCAGCTTGTGTACGCACACTGCATTGCAGAAAACCAGCATGCCCGCCTGGAATGAGAGGTTCTTTGACTACCCCTCCTGGGCAGAGCTGCGACTGCGCCAGCTGGAAGAGCACCCAGGAGACTGGGCTGGCGCGGTGGGCCTCAGCAGCCGCAAGGTCCAGTACATGCAGCCACCAGGCAGTGTCAGCAGCAGCGCCAGCAGCAGGAGCAGCAGACGAAGATCAAGCAGAAACAGAGAAGCCAGCAGCAGCACCAGCGGCAGCACCAGCGACGGCGGCGGACAGCAGTAGAGACGGCGTTGCTGCAAAGCAATGCAGTGTGGTATTCGCCACGTGCTCTTCATGCCAGTAAAATCGGTGTCGTCGTATGAGCATCCTGTGGGTTCAGTCTGCAAAGTCCATTGCTGCTGCTGCCCAGCAGCACCAGGTTTTACACAAGCCCAGCCAGCCTCCTCCCCGCACATACGTGACATAGCAAGCATGGCATCAGGTGGCGTCCAAACACGTGTGTGGTCATCATGCCCCATTGGCGTTCAGGTGAGCAGCACAGCCCCAGATGTCAACATGCCCTACTTCACTTGCAGGCGGCGACCCGACATGCCCTGTCCCTGTCCCATCCACTGAGCCCCGCGCCCCAAGCCCTAGCTAGGAGCGGCTGCCGCTGCCCTCATCTGCTTGACCCTGTCTTTGATCACTGCTGCTACGGCACGAGAAGGCAGGCAGCTCAGCATCCTCAGCTTTGCCGGGCCCGCAGCTGGAAAAGCCACGACGTCCTGCGTATGCACATCATCACAACGGCATTGCTTGCGTTACCTGTACCTGGTACTGCATGTGGCTGGCAGCGCGTCCCTCCTGCCAGGCAACACAACTCAGCAGCCAGCATCACGGTGACATCCCGGGGCCTAGTGGAGCATGATGCTTGCCAGAGGCAGTGCTCACGCACCATTGGGTGTCAGCATCTGATGGGCCAGACATGCCCCAATGCATAGCCCCCGCAGCCCCCGCACCTGCCGGTTGGCCAGGCCCTGGTAGATGCACTCTGCTGCCTGCTGCGGCGTCATGGCATTGAATTTGGACAGTGCCTGGGCCGCCACGGCATCTGAGGCGGCCTTGTTGTTCCCGCTGCCTGCAGGCAGACCTGGGGAGTGAGCCGTCCCTTCCGCGGGCCTCCCCTGCGGCCTTCTGCTTGCTGCGCTGTACGCTGCATCCACTGACAACGGCTGTGCAGGGCGCCAGGTGAGAAGGTGTGCCTTGCATGGGCGAGTGTGCACACTGTGCACAGCCTCAGCCTGCCCATACGTGCCAACGGCGCGAAACGTCGTGCCATGCAGTGCGTGTCACCACTGTCACCTGCATCAATGCCCATGGTGGCAGCTGTGCCCTTGACCGCAAGCTCAGTGGCAACCACTGGCGGGCAGATGGCGGTCACTTGGATGTTGCAGCCGCGCAGCTCTTCCCTCAGACCCTCTGCCAGCAGCAGGAGGGCGTGCTTGCTCCACGCGTACGGCAGCATGCCAACCCCCAGCATGCCTGCGCAGGCAGCAGGTAGCAACAACAACAGTGACAAGCATGCCTGCATCGTGCAGAGGGTGTCAGCACGTGCCAGCTGGACATGCCACACCTGCCAGCTCGACGCTCTTGTGTGGCAGGGCGGAGATGGAGCTGACCAGCGCAATGTGGCCTGCGGGGCTGCCAGCCTGCGCGGGGCGCCGCCGCATGAGCTCAAGCACCGGCAAGACCGTGTTGAGCGTGCCTGCAACGCACGGAAGCAGCAGGCAGCAGCCTCACGAGCCACTGTGCATGCAAGCCACGGCTTCCAGCGTCCCGCGGCTGCAGCGAGGGCTGTGCACCTGTGCTGGCATGCTCAGCGGTGCAGTTCCCTGGGGAACCACAACTGACCATTCTCTGCCCCACACACCTTGCAGGTTCACAGCAGTCACAGCACGCAGACCGTCTGCCAGCTCGAGGTCGCATGCCAGGACGCCTGCACCAGGCACCAGGGCAAAGCTGGGCACAGGCGCATGCGCGCCCACCACGCCTGCCATACCCTGCCAGCAGCGATGCCCCGCATCCTGACTGCTTCTCTGCTGACTGCTGCCGGCTGACTGACCATCCGCCAGTCCCTACCTGCATTGGCGACGACCAGGTCGATGGGGCAGGCGCTGTCCAGCGACTGGGCAAACGCAGCCAGCGCTGCAGCATTGCAGACGTCCGTGGCAGCCACATGCACCTGCAGTGGCGGCGACATGGGCGTGCCTGAGGTATGTGGTGTGATGCCGTGCTGCGCCGGCAGTGGTGCTCAGTGGTGCTGCAGCTTGCCTGCACCGCTCTGAGCGAGGGAGAGCCCTCCACCCTGGCCCACCCACCTGTGCGCCCAGCGCGCAGCAGGCAGCGGCCACGGCGGCGAGGCGCTGCTCGTCACGGCCCAGGAGGCCCAGGGTGATGCCGGGGGTGCTGGCAAGCCTCGTGGCCAGCGCAGCGCCGATGCCGTTGCTGGCGCCTGCGGACCAGGGAGTGCGCTGTGGCGGTACTCGTTGGTCACCCACTGGCGGTGCCGCATCGACATGCAATAGGAGGCATGCTCGCCGCGGGCGCGGCCACCGCCGCACTGCTGCAGCCTGCGTGGGCGGGGGCAGCTGCCCACCCGTGATCATGACGCAGCGGTAGGCACACGCCGCCTTGGAGGATGTGCCCCCCATGCTGGGCTAGACTGCGGGTCCAGCTGCAATACCGCTGGTTGTTGCCTGCCGTTTTAAATTTATGGGGGCGGGCGGCGCGCTGGGCACTCATGTAGTGCGGGCGCTGACAGCCCCGAGGCAGGGAGAGTCCCCCCGCTACTGGGGGCAGCACCCTGGCCACACTGCGCCGCCAGCCTCGGGCAAGCCATAGGCCCCCGCCGCAGCGTCGCAGCCCAGGTGGGCAAGCGGGCCTGCCCGGCGAGCTGTGCCGCTTCGCACGCCGAGATCCCCGAGATGCGCGCAGTCGCCGGCAGTAGTCGCCCGGCGACGAACAAACAAATCGCCCACCCACCTGTCGAGCTCACTCCTGAGTGACGAGTGAGTGGCTCGCGACGACCCAGCCAGCAATCATGGCGGCTTCACTGTGCAGCGTGGCGCGCAGCAGCGGCGCGGTGAGTGCGGGTGCACAGATTGAAAATCGCGCGCCCGGGCGTGCCTGATGGCCCTCCCGCTGCTGCAGGTGGCCTCCACGAGCAACCGCGCGGCCAATGCGCGCCCCAGGCTCGTGCACGTGCGCAGCACGGCCCCCGGGTTCGAGAAGTCCCTGTTTGGCGAGGTGGGCGGCGCTTCCGGCAGGCCCTCGATGCCCACACAGCACGCACACCCACTGACATCGTGCCTGCAACGCAGAATTTTGGTGCTCGCGATGCCACCGCGGGCGAGCTTGCCAGCAATTTCAGCGACAAGGTCCTGGGCAACTTTGACACGGAGCACATCATCAAGTGGGTGCACCCTGCGTGCCTGCAGCCCCCCTGTGGTCCGCCTCGGCCCGCAGACGCCGCTGCGCTGGGGGTCAAACCGCATGGCGCGCGATCCTGCTCAGGCCCGCCCGCCCGCCGCAGGCCGCCGGATGCCATGGGCCAGTTCATCGGCCTGACCTCCCGCCAGTGCGGGCCCGAGAGCATGCAGCTGCTGGATGAGGTGACCAGGGAGCGCCTGCGCCAGCAGGTGCCTGGCTGGCGTGTGCAGACGGGCGGCGACGCCGCCGTCCTGCGCCAGGAGTGGACGGCCAAGGACGCCGACGCAGCCAAGCAGCTGCTGGAGCGGCTGCAGGCCGTCGCCCAGGAGCAGGGGCACGCAGTCATGAAGGCGGATGCGGTGGGCAGCCTGGCCTTCGTGGAGCTGTGCACACCCTCAGCAGGTGGGTGGGGCATCCCGTGGGGTGCGCTGCGCCGCCCGGGGGGGGGGGGGCGCGCCACGCGAGCTGTGGGGCCACCGCCCCCATGCTGCGGTGTCACCGTGGCACACCGGTCCTTGCACACACAGAGCGGGGACACCGCCTTGTGCTCCACACGATCGTCAAGCCTGCTGGCGACTGTGTGAGCTGGGCAGGCATGGATGTGGATGGCTGATGTGCGCTGGGTGCGTGGCCTGCCTGGGCGTCGTGCGCGTGCAGGCGGCCTGAGCGAGAACGACTTCATTGTGGCAGCCCGCATGAATGCCGTCAGCATCGACGACTTGAAGGCTCAGAAGAAGGCTCGCTTCTGGGCGTGATACGGAATGGCAGACCCACCCTGCCACGCTGGAAGAAACATGACCACCTGAGCTGGCAGGGCCGGCGCAGCCAGCAGGGCTGCAGCGGGACGGGCGCTCCAGGCGGCTGCGTGCATGCGCATGTATGTAATGAGCTTACATAGTTTCTTACAAGCCAACACGTTGCGGCGGCGCGCTGACAGGACATGCCTTGCAGCGTCCAGCCTGGCAGGCGGCGTGCACGGGTGCAGTCAACTGTGCGCGAGGACCAGGCATTGCATCCTGCCGCAGCCAGCACATGTGTCGCCGGGGGCAGGCTGTGGCAGATGCAGATGTGGTGCTTGCCCAGGAGCCGCCATAGGCTCGTTGATCCAGGGTGCACATGGTCAAATAGGTCGAGGCAAGGAGGCTGATCACACGGGCACTCGCGATGCAATTGAAAAGTTGGGTCATTCAGCACGCTGCATGTCGTGACTTGCATGCTCTACATGGCAGCAGCCTCCCTCTGGCTGCAACACCAAAGGTGAGCCATGCACCCAGCGTCAGCAGACGCCGCCAGACCGCTCAGCTGGCTCAGGAGACGATGCCGTACTTGCGCAGAAGCTGCGTGTCTGCCTCGTCGTCTGACCCGCCCGACTCGTCGCTCAGCGGCGCGTACTTCACCCGCACCACCTCCCGCACCGGCACCAGGCTGATGGTGCTGCGGCCACCCAGCGACTCCATGCTGCTGCGCATGCTGGTTACGCTGCTGCGCTGCCAGCCATACCCCTGGTGCACGCCCGCGGTGCGCATGTGGCTGCCAGGCGTCGGCCGGCGAGCACTGGCAGCCTGAGCGTCCGGTGAGGTGGCAGCGGCGGGCAGCGGCGCTGGCAGGCCTGCAGGCAAACATACAGAGCGCGCATGCTGAGCCAACGTTGCAGAGCAGAGGAGCCCGCCCCAAGATGGGCGACAGTGTACATATGCTGCATGACAAGGGCACAGACGTGTGCTGCTGCCCAGTCGTCCTGTCGCACCCACCTGCCCCACAGCCCTGCTTCTCTGGAGTGCCGCCTGCCTCTGCGTGCGCGCCAGCCAGGGCAGGTGCTGGCACTGCCGCAGCCTGGACCGCCTCACAGGCTGCTGGCTCAGCCCGGAAGCGCACAGATGAGTCCCGCTTGGGCATCCGCTGGCGCTGCCCATCACACGACGCCTCACTGGAGCCGGGCGTGCTGTTGGAGGGCGCGCCGCTTGCAGGCACTCCCGAGCACCCAGCAGGCACGGCTAGCCTGCTGGCAGGCTCGACCCTGGGCTCCGTCGCTGGCTGGGCTGGCGCTGCAGCCGGCAGCGCCTGGGCCTGCCCAGGTGGGCGCAGCGCTGGGTGCACCGGCGAAGGCCTGGGCGACTGCTGCTTGGCGGCGGCTGAGCTGGCCGCCGCCCTTGCCGTGTTCAGTGCTGGCATCCCGTCTGGCACAGCCTGGCACTGCTGGATCAGGCGGGCGGATGGCGCTGCCATCGCTGGGTGCTGCATTGCTGCTGCTCTGGCTGCTGCGGGCGCAGGTGCAGGTGTCTTTGCGCCCGCCTGTGCCAGAGCGCCGGCTGGCATGTGCGCACGCTCAGCGTCCACTGCAGCAGAGGACTGGGCCTGTTCTGGAGGCTGCAGCTGCTGCTGGCTGTCCGACGTGGCCAGCTGCGATGGTGCTGCCTCGGGCTGAGGCTGCTGCTGGGGCAGCGGAGGTGCACCTGGTGGCACCTCTGCTGCCACAGCAGCGACTGCAGCGGGTGGTGCCGCGAGGTGTGCTGCCGCAGGCGTCGCTCCAGGCTGCACAGCTGCCGGGTGCACTCCTGCTGGCATCTCCTGAGAGCTGGCCCAGGCTGGATGCTGGGTGACGGAGCTGCGCACCTTGCTGGCATTTCGCAGCTGCAGCTGCACTTGCTGGAGCTGCAGGCAGCGGGGCAGAGACGCGACCAGTGTCAGGCAGCCGCCATTGCAACCAGCAGGCATCCATGCAGCCAGGCACAGCAGCACCAGCAGCGCGCAGTAGCATGCACAAGTCACAATGCGCGGTGGTCAGCACGTCACATGCGGCCCCACCTGCGCCTTCAGCTGCTCCACCTCCTGCTGCAGCGCGTGCGTCTGCTGGTCCGGCAGCGGGCTGCTGCTGTGCGACCGTGGGCTCTGCCAGCCCCCCGAGTGCGCTGCGGCTGCTGGGCTGGCCGGAGCAGTCGGTGGCCGGCTGCTCGCCAGCTGCTGCTGTCGCGCCAAGTAAACCGGCACGCCCATGACGACTGAAGGCGCCTGCGGCTGTGCCAGCCCCTGCCACTCGCCTGCTGGGCTGCCCTGCCCATCAGCCGCATGGTGTGGCAGCTGCTGGTGCCCGACACCAAACGAGATCTCCTGCTGCAGCTGGGCAGCCCCGCTGCCGTGCAGGGCATGCGCTGCGGCCGCGAGGGCAGACGCTGCAGCCCCGGCGGTGGTGGCGCCCTGCTCCAGGGAGCGCCGCAACATTTCGGTGGTCAGGCGGCGCAGCGGGCGCAGCGTCTGGGTGGGGCTGTCCATGGGCTGGCCGTCACCTGCTGCCAGCATGGCCGGCAAGCTGCTGCGCATGTCCGGTGGCTGGGCGGGCTGCCTGCTGGCGGTGGTCGCCAGGGCAGCAGCCGCACCCGCGTGGGATGACCCCGCCACAAAGTGGGCAGCAGAGTTCAGTGCTGCAGACGCTGCCTGAGCAGCCCTGCCGCCGGCGTCCAGCGAGCGGCGCAGCACGTCCGGCCGCTGCATGCCCTCCTGCAGCTGGTGAGCATACATGGCAGCCGGCTGCACAACGTGGCAGCTGTGCGTGCAGCCCTCGCCGCCTGGTCCCACTGCATCTGCCGCCATGCCCAGCGCAGCTGTGGCGCCAGCAGCCGTCCGCTGGCCCAGCTCAAGGAAGTGGCGCAGCTGATCCCCGGCGCCAGGGTCAGGCATGATGTGCCGAGGCACGGGGCTGCCCTGCCAAGCTGAACTGGGGGCCGACAGCGGCCGGCTGTAGGTGCTGCCATACGCAGCAGCAGGGGGCGCGGGTGCGCCAGCAGGCCCCTGCTGGGGGGCGTCCCTGCCGGGGTAGCCACCCTGGGCGTGCAGGCTCTGCAGCAGCGCCAGGTTGCTGAGGGCAGCATCGGCCGCGACAGCCGGGGACCCCGGCCGCGCCCTGGCCAGCTTGTGCTGCAGCCCAGCTGGTCCTGACACCCCAAAGTCAGCATACGCCTCCCTCGCAGCATCTGCCACTGCTGCTGCTTTAAGCTGCGGTGCCAGCCCGCTGTGGGCACGCAGGCTGCCCGATGCATGCACCGGCGACCCCAGCCGCGGCCCGCTGCTGCTGCAGCTGCTGGCGCTGTGAGCCCCAATGCTGGCACGCGCCGCCTCGCTGCCCGGGAAAGCAAAGAGGCCATGCGGCGACATGCGGCCGCCAGCGCCGCCACGCTGGCCTGCACTGGTTGCGAACTCGGCAGCTGCGGCTGCCATAGCCTCCGCCGCTGTGAGCGGCTCCCCGCCAGAGTACCTGCCGACGCTGGCGCCAGCCGCAGCTGCAGCGGCAGTGTTCATGGCAACAGCTGCCACAAAGGCTTCATGCTGCATGTCCTGCAAGCTGCCATGCAGCAGCTCCCCCTGGCGGCGCGACCAGTGCCCCTGCTGCCCAGCATAGGGGCTGCCGTAGCTGCTGCCGGTGCCCGGCCGCGCATGCGGCGAGGGGATCTTCAGCAGCTGCGCGCCATTGTGTAGCATGGCCGGCTCCAGCTGCAAGCTGGAAGCCACGCTGGCGCTGGCATAGGGCTTGAGCGGGGGGCTGGGCCGCGGCTCAATCTCTGCTTCGTCTGCGTGGCTGCTGATGGCAGCAGCGGGCACAGGCGATGCAGGAGAGCCTGCATAGTGCAGCTGATGCTGCTGCATGACGGCCGGCAGGCGCGGCGGGCTCCCCCGTCTGCTGGGCTGCGCGGTCAGCAATCCCGGTGGCAGCTTCACGCTGGCGGGCAGGGCCAGCGGGGGGGCCGGCTCGGGCAGCCACACGCCCGCTCCCGGGCGTGCGGGCGGCTGAGCGTGTGCCAGCGGGTCGTGGACTGCAGTCATGCTGTAACTGGCCAGCGGCAGCAGGTCCGCGTGCATGGGCTTGACTTCATAGCAGCGCAGCATGCCACCTGCACATGGCAGGGCAGGGCCTGGCCATGAACCGCCGGCATGCCAGTCCTGCGGTGCACAGGCACGTACTGGGCGGTGCCACCTGGGGGTGTTGCAGCCTACCTGGCGGGCAGAGCAGCAGCATGAAGGAGCCATCCGGCTGCACGACCCGGTCCAGCAGGACGCTGCTGTAGAAGAACTTCAAGCAGGCGCAGGCCACCAGGGGGTGCAGCAGGGAGGCTGGGCCCCGCACCCACACGCCCACCAGGGGTGTGGAGTACACCTGCAGCGCGCGAGGCACACCAGGCGTGTTGGCCAGCTGGTCCCGTCTGCCTGGACTGCTGGGCGGGTGACAGCTGCATTGGGCTGGTCCCCACCATGCGCGCAAGCTGCGGCCACTCACGCTGGAGTCAGTGGCCAGGAGGGGCACCAGGTTGCGTGCCTGGTCCATGCTGAGGTAGCCCGTCTGCAGGGGCGGGGGAGGCACAGGGACAGCGAGTCTGATCAGCTGACACCAGCACGACCCACGCCCTCCATTGCCGGCAAGCATGAAGCCCACGCCCCCGTCCATTGATCTGTCCGCAGGCAGGCGACAGACTTGCCTGCCAGGGCCCGTCGCCGGCGGCCAGGTCCTTGCTGAGCTGACCAGCTGCGAGGCGCTTGGTGTACAGAGCCGTCATCAGCAGGCTGGTGGCAGGCAGCACCAGCCGGGCTGACAGGTGGGCCTGTCGACTAGCCGCGCTGCCAGTGGCCGTGCAACCGATGGTGGCCAGCTGCATCAGGGCATGCGTACGCAGGTGGGTCGGCGTTGGGTGCGGCAGCAAGCGCCTGGCAGCGGCACCAATGTGTAGATGTGCAAGGCATGCCACGCTGCAGAAGGCGGCATGGCATGCACCTGGCAACACGTGGCTGCCACAACACAAGACGCCACAATCGGACCTGAGCAATGCAAGCCGGGGCCCTCTGGTCCAAGCGCGACTGCACAGCACTGCGCAGCGGTGCTGCCTCCTGCACACATGAGCGGACAGCAGCCATGCCTGAGGGCAGGGGGCAAGACCATGAGCTGCGACGCCCTCGGCATGGTGCTGGTTCGGAACATCTGTGCACCTCTGCATCAGTGCGGATAGGGCTGGCTGCTGGCTGCCTGCTCACCGGTGCGCCAGCAGCAATCACACAGTTGATGGCCACTGCCTCGTCGCCACCTGCGCTTGCAGCGGCGCCTGCGGCAGAGGGCGGGCATGCAACAGCATCAGCCAGGTAGGCAGCCCATGCCAGCGCACGACGCCTGCACAAAGCGTGGAGCGCTGGCAGCTGTTGCTCACCTGACAGTGGGTCGTGTGGGCGCAGGTGGAGGTCCACGCCAAAGCTGCTGGAGACTTGCAGCGATGCTTGCAGCGTCACACTGCCAGCGCCGCGGTTGATGGCGGCCAGCACTGCCTCAAACACCGCCGCAGTCACGTGGACGCGGGGCATGAATTCCTGCAACAGCATGTGGCCAGGTCCTTGCAGGGCTGGGCTGGACGGACGCGTGCACCCACAGGCTGCCATGGGGGCGCGCGCCCTGGGTGGTGCACACGTGCGCCCCCGATGCTGGCCGCGCTGGCAGCCCTGGGGTGCAGCAATGTGCTGTCGTGCAGGGGCGCCCCACCTGCAGCTCCACCAGGACCTGCGCATCTGCTGCTGTCCGATCCCACAGGTACTGGCGACTGGACGGGAAGCGCCAGCCCGCGTGATGCTTGGCTGCCATGCTGCCCGCCAATGCGGGCGCTGCGTAGGCAGCCAGGGCCACCGTCGCGGCGCCATCGCCCTTGCCAGCAACACGCCCGGGGAAGAAGGCTGATCTAAGCTGCATTCAGCCGCTTACGCCCGTCTGCGGCGTGGTCAAGCCAACGCGGGGCAGAGCGCACGGTCTCAGCTGCTGCCGACGGCAAGGTTGGATCTGCGGTGGTCGCGGGCTGTGGTCACGTCCATTACAGGAGGCTGCCAGTCGCTCCGCCCGAATGTTGACTTGCGCACGCTGGGCCCAGGACTCCAAGGCAGCCGTCTGGCACAACAGGTAAATCTGCAGAAACCCCGGTCAGCGAATGCAGTGCGGGCCCCGTGCGAGGCAGCTGGGCTGAACCCAGATCGCGTCAAAGTTGCACCAAAGTTGTCGCCCTGCTTTGCAGCAGGTGTCATCGACTGCTAACTGCATGCAGTGCTGCCTGGCACGACCGGCCTCGCGGACAGGTGCCCACATGCGTGTGCTGGCCCCCGTGCGCCGGCGCCACGGCGTCAGCTCGCTGGCACGCCGGCACTGGTGCCGCTGCTACCTGGCCGCCGCCATGCTGCAGCTGATACTACTACGACCCCCGCCACCCCTGCTCCCACCGCTGCACCAGCTGTGGCTGCGTCGGCTGCTGCTGCAGGGGTCCACCTCGCCGTGGGTCACCTCCCCCTCGCGCTCCCGGCTGCCTACCGCTGCAGGTGCTGCTGGCAAAACGTCTGCAGGATGGGCACCATGCGGGCCGACAGCTGGGGCATCTTGTAGGTGATGACGCCGTAGCAGGGCTTGCCAGTCAGTCCCGTTGCCACGTGGCAGACGGCCGCGCCCTCGCTGTTGTCGGGGTCGGCCGCGCTGGTGCGGCCGTACGCCAGGGGCGGGTGGTGGCGGTGCACCTCGTACCTGCGGCGGCACCCGCGCGGGCCAAGGCGGGCTGCTGGGCCACGGGTCACTGTGGCACCATGCCGCCCACCAAGCAGCAGCCCAGCCTGGCCGCAGCGGCGCAGCCCGCCCCCAGGCAGGGGCCGGGGGCCTCATGCGCGGCAGGCCAGGGGACTGGCCGCCTGCCCACCCACCTGGTGCCCTGGATGATCATGCCGTGCTTGATGGCGGCATCCCGGTCGCCCAGGATGGCCGCCAAGGCTGGCAGCTCTGCGGGATCCGGCTGCAGGGCAGGCAGCGACGCAGATGCGTGGGGGGAGGGGGGGCCGCATCACGGGCCATGCAGGCGGGGTGCCCACGTCAGCAGGGGCGCGTGCAGGGGCCCGGGCACCACCCCAGGCGCCCACCCACACCTGGAAGCTGCTGGCCAGCACCTCGCCATCCTCCGCGAAGAGGAGGTACGCCGAGCAGTCCTGCAGATCGCGCGCTGCTGTGGCTGCAAGACCAGACAGACTGTGTGCCATTGCGAGCATGCATGCGCGGAACAATGGGGGGCGCAGACCAGGCTTGGAACGCCCACGCAACAGGTTCCGAGGGCAGGTGCCGGGAATCAGCTGGCATCCCGCGCCCACAGCGGCCCCCGCACCGAGTTTTCGCCAGCCTGCAGCGCGTCCCGCCTTCAATTGTGGGATCCAGGTCCCTGCAGGTGATCTGGTGTGCCCCTCCCCCAGCCATGGCTGCGCTGACCGTGCTGGTGGGCAAGGATGACATGCGCAACTGGTCCCGGCAGCAGAAGCTAGCCGGCAAGCGCGTGGCATTCGTCCCCACCATGGTGCGCCGAAACTGCCCGATCTGCCGGCCCGTCCTCGGTTGACTCTCTCCAATTCTCACGCGGGGCCGCCCCAACGCACCGTCAGGGGTATCTGCACGAGGGCCACATCAGCCTGGTGGAGGAGGCCAGGTGAATGAGCCGCCGGCCCGCCCGCTGCATGTCGCTCGATGGGGGTGTCGCCACCCCGGGCTGGGTGCCGCAGGAGGCCTGGGCTGCAGCCCCCTGCCCCCGGCCTGGCTGCAGGAAGCATGCGGACGTGGTGGTGGCGTCCATATACGTCAACCCTACGCAGGTGGGCTGCAGTGCAGCACTGGGGCGTGCCCCTGCTTGCGCAGTGCACACTGGTTGACCGCTCCGACCCCCCTCGCCCCTCTGCGCGCCCGCCTGCAGTTCAGCGCCAATGAAGACTTTGACGTCTACCCCCGCGACGTGGTGCGTGCGTGGGACGCACTGCAGATGCTGGGTCCATGAGCTTGCGTGCCTCGGGATTGTGCTGCCAGCTCGTGGGTGCGCCAGCAGCAGGGCCACGCCGCACACCGCCCCACCCTGCAGGAAGGCGACAGGAGCAAGCTTCAACAAGCAGGCTGCAGTGCAGTGTTTGAACCGGAGAGCTTGTACCACCAAGGTGCACAATATCTGCTGTGGCGACTTGTTACGCGGCTTGTGTCACAGCTGCTGAGGACGGCCGTCGCTGCGCTGCTGCCGGCGCGCGATGGCCAGGTGCAGCGTTGGATGCATGGCACCACCTCAACGCCCCTGTGCCCCCCCTCGCGTGCATCTGCAGTGCAAGGCAGTGACGGTGACACCTCCAACGTGGTGGGCAGGGAGAGCACCAACCCCGATGCCCACGAGACCTTTGTGCAGGTGCAGCACTCGGTGCATCACCCCGCCTGCCCCTGCTGCACTGCTGCAACTGGCCGCCGTGACCCTGACCGTGCTCACAGCGCGGAGCGCACAGCACACAGACGGTGTGCGTGGTGCTCTGCGCACATGCCCCTGATGGCGTGCGTGCATACGTGGTGCTGCTGCAGGTGGAGCGGCTGCAGCAGCCGCTGTGTGGCGGCTCCCGCCCCCACTTCTTCCGCGGCGTGGCCACCGTGGTGACCAAGCTGTTCCACATCGTGGAGCCTGATGTGGCGGTGTTCGGCCGCAAGGACTACCAGCAGTGGCGCATCATCTGCAGGATGGTGGGCTGCCCCGCGCGGCCAGCCGCCACCACCTCCCACCCTGCACCATGCTGCGCTCTGGGCGCCTCCGCTGCCCTGCAGCAAACGGGACCTGGTCCCCCCCGTCGGGACCCTCAGTCGCAGCGTTTGGACGGGTGTCGGGTGAGCAGCACCGATCAAACCTTGCACCTGTGAGAGGTTGTGCATCTGCCCTGCAGGTGCGGGACTTGGACTTCCCTGTGAAGATCATCGGCATGCCCATCCTCAGGGAAGCTGACGGCCTGGCCATGAGCAGGTGGGACCTGGTCCTGCTGATCCAGCCAGGACGGGCAGGGCGCTGGCGCGAGCTGATGCTTGCCCTGGGGGCGTCCTTCCCACGTGGCAGCAGGGGACCCGCCTCGTGCCACCCCTCCCGAGCCTCTGTGCACGCGCAACCTGCAGCCGAAACGCACGCCTGTCGCCTGAAGGGCGCCGAGACGCTCTCAGCATATCCCAGGCCCTGAAATGGGCGGAGCAGGCAGCAGCGGACGGCAGCACGACAGCGGCAGCCGACGTGGCAGCAGAGGTGTCTCGCAGGATTACAGCAGCCGGCGGGAAAGTGGACTATGTGGAGGTTAGTGCCCACGGGACCGACACCAGCAACTCAACTGCTGCAGGCCAGCACAGGGCGCCGGCATGCCCCTGCCGCCGTCACCACAATGTCCAAACACGTCCCCAGCTGCATGCACGCCCGCTCCCCCCTGGCGCTGCTGCAGCTGCGCCACGCCAGCCACCTGGGCGAGGTCAGCGACACTGCCCAGCAGCCCACCCTGCTGGCCGTGGCTGCCTGGTTCCCCTCCAAGGACAGCGGCACGGTGCGCCTGATCGACAACACAGTGCTGGGAGAGCTGTGTGAGTGAGGCGGCGGCTGGCCAGGCGGCGTGGTGGCTGCAGCAGGCGGGGGAGCTGTAACAACAGCTTCCGAGCGCGCCCCGTCAAATTGGTCAGTCAAACTCCAGCCCCCCAGCCTCCGCCACGTCGCCACCATCCCGGCAGTCCACACAGAAGTAGGCTGCATCCACGCCTGCCAGCCGCCCAGCATCAGCCGGCAGGTCCGGGTCACAGCTGATGTGCACCCAGGCGTTGCAGCCTGCAGGGCAGGGGCGGAGGGTGTTCAGGTGGGGTGCAGGGGAGGGGGCGGTCCTCACAGCATCCCGCAAGGCATCACCACCGCCGCTGCAAAGCACTTGGCACATGGCTGACAGGCTCCAGCAGCCCCCCGCCACCAGCGCCCAGGCCCACCTTCGCCATCGCACTGGATCCACTGCTCCGACTCGCCGTCGTCGTTTGCGCCGCGCTCCGGCTGCTTGCAGATGGCACAGCACTGCTCGGGCTCCAGCGGGTCGTACCCTGCGCGCCAGGCCCATGATTGGGGGGGGGGCAAGGGGGGGAGAGCTGTCAGCAGGCTGGGACATGCAGCCGTGTCTCACCAACCTGGGGCAGCGAATGAGATTCAGCTGGCGTTGGCAGCACACATGGCTGGCTGTTGCTCAGCGTGGGCTTCCTGTGTACCTTGAACACGCAACAACCTCCAGGCGCCACTCACCCAGCAGATCAGTCACATCTGGCCGCTCCAACTCGCCGGCATAGAAGCGGAATTGGGGCGGCAGCCGCGTCTCGAAGGTGCTTCGGCTGCTGTGCCAGCGCACCATGAGCTGCAGGTACGTGCAAAACAGCAAATGGGAGGGCCAGGCAGCGCACGCAATCACACAGACGTGGCTGCTGCAGTGTCAACTCATTCACTGACAGGCCGAGCAGAAGCTGCAGCTGCATAGGGCTTGCAGCAACCCGCGTCGGCGGCGCGCCCTGCACCCACCTGCAGCTTGTCTTGCCCGGGCAGTTCGGCGCTGATGAGGAAGCTCTGCAGCCGGCCCCCAGCACGCGACACCTGCAGTTGCAGCACACCGACAGATAGACTGGGCGGTGGTATGAGCGGCGGAGCTGCGTAATCCTGCGCACTTTGACCGATCAGGAGTGTGCTTAGAGGTTGGGGGGCTGCATGGATGATGCCGTGCAGCAAGAGCACGCTTGGATGGCTGCAGCAAGAGCACGCTTGGATGGCTGCAGCACCACTTCCATTCGCCAGGCAGCCTGCTCTCAGGCTCACCTGCAGCAGGCGCTGCTCCGTCTGGCCCAGCCGCCACAGGATGTCCTGCATGCAGGCCTGGCGGCAGTCAAACTCCTCCTCGGGTGGGCCATAGGGAGTGTCGTCGTCGGTCAGCTCCCTGCACAGCAATGTGGAGGCAATCCAGTTTGCGTGCGCTGCGACTGTAATCATGCCGGCAGCACCATGCGACAAGCCGTGCGTGTAACAGACATTGCAATAAGTGCAGGCCAGCCGTGGCAGACGCCCAGCCTCACCCGACGGCATCCATGCCCTCAATCTCATAGCCCTTCAGCCGCTTGGGTGCCCTGCGATGTCGGCTGGGGCGCCTGCTGCCGACAGCACCAGCGGCCGCGCCTTCTGGCGCCGACCACAGAGCTGCATCCTCCTCCTCTTCGCTGGTTTCCGTGAGTTCCTCCTGGTCTCTGGCTGGCCTGCGACGGCCAGTGGGCTGGCGCCTGCTCCTGGGCCGCTTGGCCGCAGGCCGCACACCAGCACCGCCACCCGCCGCGGCTGCTGCTGCTGCCGCCGCTGCTGCCCCGCTTTGCCGTGCATGTGACCGCAGCGGCTGCGGCGCCAGTGGCGGCAGCGGCGGCACCGCCAGCCCCGCACCTCCATGCAGCAGCTGCAGGCCGGCCAAGCCAGGCCCACCCATGGGTGCCAGCAGGCCGCTGTAGGCTGCCAGCCCTGTGTCGGCAGCTGGCTGCAGGCTGGGCAGCAAAGATTGCAGGGCAGAGAGCAGCATGGGAGCCAAGCTGTTTGCCACGTGCTGCAGCAACTGCTGCACCACAAAGCTCTGCTGCAGGGCTGTGCCGTCTCCTGCCGCAGACGGCCCGCCTGTGCCCTGCTGCTGCTGTGGGGGCAGCGGCGGCGGTGGCGGCAGCGGCGGCGGTGGCGGCAGCAGCGGCGGCGGTGGCAGCTGCTGCTGGTGAGCCCCTCCATGCAGCTGCTGCCCCACCTCTGGGTACACCGGGGGCAACAGAGTTGCCCCGGCGGCCACGACCGGCGATGCCCCCAGGAGGCCTGACAGAAGCTGGCCCATCTCTGCACTGCGGCTGGGCCACAGTAGGCTCTGCTGATCAGATGCAGCAGCCGCTGCTGATGCTGCCACCCAGGGCGCCAGGCGCAGCCTGCTGCTTGAGCTGCTAGGCGGCGGCTGCATGTGCTGCTGCGGGTGCGAGTCAGAAGGCAGCTCCCCAGCTGCCTGTTGAGCTGCTGCCGCTGCCGCATCGTCCGCAATCCCTGCATGCTGCTCGTGCCCATCGCCAGCACCAGCACCAGCACCAGCACCAGCACCAGCACCAGCACCAGCACCAGCACCAGCACCAGCACCAGCACCAGCACCAGCACCAGCACCAGCACCAGCACCAGCACCAGCACCAGCGCCTGGGTGCTCATCTGCAGCTGTAGCGGGCGTGGGAGTAGCCGCTGGGCGCCTGCTTGCGTGCTGCAGCTCAGGTGCTGTATCGCCTGCCTCTGCCACGGCAGCTGTTGCCCCTGCTTCGGCTGCAGGTGCCGCTGCAGCCGCTGCTGCCGTGGCACCAGAGTGCCCTGGGGCCTCAGCCCCCTGGCCTGGGTCTGGCAGCGCGCCCAGGAGCTGGCTGAGCGGCACCGCATGCTGCCTGCCGGCCGCGGTGCCCGCCCAGCTGTCGCCGGGGTGCTGCCTCAGAGAGAGCATGCCTGAAGCCACAGGAAGCCGCCCGCAGCAAAGCTCTGGAGCACTGGTGGGCACCGTGTTGTGCATGCGCGACAGTTGTGCTGATGATGGCATGACATGCTGTGTGTGGCCCACATTGAGCCATCCACCCACGCGCACGCATTTTACCAGCAGACCTGACGTCTGCAGGCCAGAAAACATCTGCTCCCATGCATGTGCTGCGCCCTGAGCACGCACCTGCATCCAGGCACTCGATGCGCCGTGGCGGCACGCCGTCAGCCAAAGACAGCCCCACCAGCACCCGCCGGTCTCCATTCGCTGCTGCTGGCCATCCCAGCAGCCCGGCGTAGCGGCTGCAGGGGCTGAAGGTCACGCTGGTGACGTCGTACAGGCCTGCAGGCAGGGGCCCAGCAATTGAGAACCGCCCCTCCGCCTTGCCCCGGCTGGCGGCACCAGCTGGGCAGCCGTTCATGCTGGGGGCAAGGCAAGCTGCTGCTGCTGCTTTTCCCCCCTGCAAGCCGTCATGCAGATGCGCGCGCACGTGCGTGGCACAAGGCACGTCAGCACCAGCGGCTGACATGGCCGCTCACCCAGCTGGTCTTCCAGCAGCACCGTCGTGCTGGCGACCTTGCCCTTGCCGGCGCCCGCAGCGCCAGCTGCCGGGGTGGCACCAAAGTCAAACCACTCCATCACTGCCCAGCGCAGGTCCGCAGGCGTCATCATGCTGCTGGTGGAAGGCATGCCGGGGCCTGCTGTCAGCGCTGCATCCGAGCTGCTGCCCCCGCCGCCGCCGCCACCGCCGCCCAAGCTGCTGCGCCTGCTGCCTGCTCGCTGCGGCCCAGCCGCCCGGGGCGCCATGTCTGGCGATGGGCTGGCTGTGCACACCTCCTCTGCCTGACGCAGCTGCTGCTGCTGCTGCTGCCATCGCTGCTTGGGCTGTGTCACCAGCAGGTGCACGCCGTCCGGAGACAGCCACAGCGCCGGCTTCAGCACGTTGCCAGCTGCAAGGCAGGGCAACAGGAGCCCACCACCTGGCCACCACGCGGCCGCGACCGCATGGCGCGGGCAACGGCTGCCACGGCAGCCCGTCACGGCAGCAGGCAGCAGGTTGCCACGCAGGTGCGGGTCTCACTTTGAGGCTCAAAGGTGCGCGTCTGCCCCAGCGGCTGCGCGGTGACGCCATCAGGCTGCAGCAAGTAGCGGGCTGCCAGGAACTCCCTGCCCCTCTTTCGCAGCAGGGCAACCAGCCAGGTGGTGCCCGCCACTGAGCCTGCAGCAGCTGGCGGCCTGGGGTCAGTGGCCTGCCGCGCGCTCGGAAGCAACAGCACCCGGCCAGCGAGGGCAACAGCACCCGGCCAGCGAGGATGCAAGGACAGGCGGCGCAGCTGGCGCCGCAGCGCGCATGCTGTCCCCCACCTGGCACCGACACCAGGTCGTCCGCCGCGTTGCCGTGGAAGCTGCCGCCCAGCTGCAGGGGCTGCGGCACCCCCTGGCTGTCCTGGTCCCAGGTCAGGGTGCCCAACGCGCCGGCGCTGGCACCTGGCTGCCAGCGCAGCAGGTGCACGCGGCAGCGAGCGCCCCGCAGCCCGTGCCTAAGCAGCACCGCTGCCGCCACGCCGTCGCCGCTGCCCGCGGCGACCCGCGTGCCCGCCACCAGCTCATCGTCGCCATCCAGGGCCAGGGGCTCCGCTGCAGGCTGCGCCTGGCTGCCGCTGCCTGCTGAGTCTGTCACAGCTGCATGCAGCGTCCAGCCCACGTGCGGGGAGCTGCGCAGTGCGTACACCAGCAGCTCGCTGCCCTGGGCCAGCTGCGCGGCCGCCAGCAGCTTGGAGTCGGCGGGCTGCGCTGTCGTCGCCATGGCCGCGATGCCGCTTTGGCCGCAGCCCACGGCCCTGTGCAGCAGGGCCCAGCCTGCATCCAGATCACAGGGATCATGGTGCAAGGCGATTCCTGGAGCAACGGTGAGGAGAAAACGACGATGTTGAATGACCGGTTCCCGCGCACCTTGGTCGCTCATGGATGGCAGCAGAACATCGCGCCCAAGGAAGCAATGCAGTCGCATGTACTGATCGGGCCGGACGACCCGATGATGAGATCATGGTGCCGTGCACGACGGACGGCAGCTGCCCGGCAGCCCTCGCTCGCGGCTAGCGCAAGCACATGAGCGCAACGCAGCGTTGCCAACGCTGACCCGGCCTACAAGCTTCCAAAAGTGGGGACCCGGCTTACACCACAGGCATCCACCATGCAGGAGGCTCAACTTGATGGGGCTGCCGACACCTGCTGCTGCTGCTGCTGCTGCTGCTGCTGCAACCCACTGCTGCCGCCGCTGCCCTCCCCAGCCGCCAGCTGCTGGGGGCGGGCCCCCGCCAGCGGCGACAGCGCGCTCATGGCGCGCATGCCGGCGGCGGCCCGCGGCGTAAAGTGGCTGGCATCCGCTGCCGGACCGCCTCGCGGCGTGAACATGATGCCGTCGCCCGCGCGGGGCGTCACCATGCTGCTGCCCAGCGCCGCCAGGCCCAAGGCGGCGGGGCTGCCGGGCGGGGCCCGGGGCCGTGCCGCGGGGGCTGCGCTGCGGGGGGTCATGCAGCCGCCGCTGGCCGCTGCACGTCCCAGGGCCATGAGCGCCGGCGCGGGTCGCCCGGTGGCGGCCGCCACCACCGACAGCTCGGTCTCAGCTGACGACAGCTGCAGCTGCAGCCTGCCCACCTGCTGCCGCAGGCGCTGGATGGTGTCGCACTGCCCCATGCACTGCTCCTCCAGGGCCCTGTGGTGGGGCAGGAGCACAGCAGCAGGCGTCAACTGGACGCCGGCACGCAGTCACAAGTCGGAGAGCAGCACTTGCGCTCAATCACCTACACCGCAACCCCTCCCGCGCCCAGCAACGCATCACCCCCACCTCTGCCGTTCGGCGTGCACCAGGGAGGCAGCTGACACGCCGGCGCCAGGAGAGGACACGTGATGCGGCGTGGATGGCAGGGCGGGCGCCTGCTGCTGGCGCAGGCGCAAGCATGCCTGCAGGCCAAGCAGCAGCAGGCGTGTCACAGGCTGACACGCCCCATCACCTGAGCACTGGGCGCCGCTGCAGGGGGCGGTGCACGCACCATCCGACGCGGCGGGCGGCATGCAGGCACCACACGCCAACCTGGCCGCACCTGCAGGCGCGCCACCTCCGCCCGCGCCTCTGTGAGCTGCATGGCCAGGCCGCCGTCCTGCTGCGCCAGGCGTGCCTGGGCACCCGACAGCTCCTCCTGCACCTGGCATAGCTGCCGCTGCAGCTCCGCCCAGCCCTCCTCGGTCTGGGTGGCGGCGGCGGGGCGGGCCAGGCGCGCCCACTCGTCCTGCTGTGCACAGCGCTGCTGGGCCTGCACCTCCTGGGCCAGGCGCGCCGCATCCTGCTGCACAGTGCCCAGCGCGGCCGTGGCGCTGCTGTGCGCTGCCAGCAGGTCTTTGTGCTCCGCCTGCAGGCTGCTGCACTGGTCCTGCACAGCGCTCAGCTCCAGCCGCAGCGCCTCCAGCTGCTGCTTCTGCTGCTCTGCCTGGGGTTCGCTGGGCGCCGCACCAGCCGGCGTGCCGGAGCCCTGCCGCCCATCTGCAGTGCTCACCTCCGCGGCTGCTGCCTCTCCGGCTGCAGCAGCGGGCGTGCCGGCCGCTGATGCGCAGCCCGCCAGCGCCAGCCTGACCTGGTGCAGCAGCTCGCTGGCCTCCTCCTGCCGCTGCTGCCACGCCCACTCCAGGGCAGGGGGCATGCTGCGCGCACGCACGTGCCCAGCGGCTGCCTGCCGCACCTGCAGCCCGGGCACCTCTGCTGAGGCTGCACGCGTGCTGCAGGGCGGCGGCGAGGGCGCGCCCTGCGGCTGCGTGCCGCGAGGGCGGGCCCCGGCGCTGCTGCCGCTGCTGTGACCCGTGCTGCGGCTGCCGCTGGCATTCACCAGGCTGCTGCTGGCCTGGCTGGCACTGTCAGCGCCGTCCGTGTACCGCTGGCGCCCGCATGAGCCATGGCTGTGCCCTGAAGACCCCACAAACTCGAACCTGCCCAACAGCCGTTGCGCCACAGGTGTGCTGCCGCTTGCCCCGCCGGCTGGCCCCCCTGCGGCAGCTGCTGTCGGGGCGTGGGCACCTGGGCCGGTGCTGCCCGGTGAGCCAGCATTGCTGCTGCATTCAGGGCTGGCGCTGCAAGCATCGTCAGCAGCTGCACCCCCGGCAAGCTGCAGTGACAGCCGCAGTAGCTCCCGCTGCAGCTTCACTGCACTGCGGCCGGCATCCAGCTCATACACGCTGGCCTGCAGCAGCAGCAACCGCGGAGTCCAGGCCGGCCATGGGCAAGGCTTGATGCAGCGGTGGGCTAGCAGGCACAGGGCATATGCTTGCACAGGCCTGCCATGTGCAAACACATTGTGGGCACGAGGTGACAAGGGCATCCCCGGCACAACGCGGGGTGGCCTGGTGCTGGTGTGTGGTGCTGGCAGCTGAACTGCCGCCTGCCCACCTGCAAGCTGGCGACCAGGTCAGGCGGTACAGGGCTGCCTGGCGGCCCAGCTACCGCCAGGGCCTGCGCTGCTGCAGCATTGGCCTGCAACCAGATAGACAGCGCTGATCGGGCGCTGGGCTGAAGCAGCTGGGCGCAGGCAGCGAGGCAACCAGAGCAGGAACAGAAGGGCTCAAAACTGGCAGCACTGCTGCAGTGCCCTGCCCACCCCTACCTCTGCCTGCTGCTGGAAGTCACTGGGCATGGTCTGCAGCAGCTGCAACAAGTCGGACAGCAGCTCCTCGGCCTGCCTGTCATGCAGGGCTGAGGGGCTGCGCGGGGGCGGCTCATCGCTGGGCCCTGCTGCTGCCCTGTCCCCGCCTGCGCCGGTTTGCGCAGCAGCAGCGCCAGCGCCCACGTCCGCTGTGCGCTGCTGGTGCAGCACAGGCGTGGCAGCCCTGCTTGCTTTCAGGGCCGACGATGCCGCCTGCCTGCCTCGCCGCACTTGCTGCTGCGTGGTTGCCAGCTCGCCCGCCAGCAGCTGCGTGAGCTGTGCCAGCACCGCGCTGTCCGCCCCGGCCGCACTGCTGTCCCCATCCGCCCGCAGCTGCGAGTTCAGCTGGCGCAGCTGCTCCATGCCGCCGCTGGACAGGCTGGACAGGCTGAGCGCGCCCAGGGAGCCGTCGCTGCCAGGGCTCAGGGCGGCGGCAGCAGCATCCTGCTGGGGGTCGTGGCCTGGGCCTGCCACCCCTTGCAGGTGCAGCGCCAGAGGTGTGGGCGGCGCCTCTGATGCCAGAATCCTGCGCGGTGGGAGGCATTGGACGGGTGAGGCAGGGGTGCTGCTGCTGCTGCAGGGGCGCAAAACGGGCACAGCGGGCGCAGGACGACCATTGCCACGCTGACGTGCAAAGCTGTGTCGGGCCGACCCTTCACCCACAGGCCCCCAGGCAGCGCACCCGTGCAGCTGCTGCTCCAGCTGTGCGACACGCTGCTGCTCCACCTCCAGCAGCTGCTGCAGCTGTTGGCTGGCTGCCAGCGCCGCATCCAACTGCTGCTGCTGCTGCCGCCGGACGTTGGTGCTGGACCTGATGGCAGCATCGCCTTCGCCTGCTGCTGCATCGCCCTCGCCCGCCTCCCCAATGCGGTCCTGCAGGGCAGGCGGGCAAAGGGCAGTGGCTGCATTACCCTACATGCTACCCCTGCGAACAGCTGTGCAACCTGCGAGCAGCTGTGCAACCTGGATGGGCCGCACTGGGCAGCATGCCACGCTGGATGCGTCATGCTGGGTGTCCGCCTGCCGCCCCTTCACCTGCAGCTCGTCCAGCAGGTCCTCCCTGCTGGCGATGTAGGCAGCCTGCTCCCCCAGCTGCTGGCGCAGCTGAGCCTTCTCCGCCAACAGCAGCTGCAAAGGCACGCAATGGTGGTGGGGGGGGGGGGGGGGGGGGCAAGCAGAGACTTGAGCGCTGGGCAGCTGCTGGCGTGGGCTACCGTCACAGCCATGCTGGTGCTGGTGGAGGGTGCTTGCTGTGGAGGGTGCTGGCCCACCCACCCACGCCACGCACGCACCCGCCCGCCCGCCCGCCCGCCCACCTTCAGGTTGACCCGCCGCCCATTGTCCCAGCAGGGGCGCGCCAGCACGCAGTTGGCCTTGCGGATGAGGGTGGTCATGCGCAGGACGTGATCCAGGCCCGCCTGCGCATGCAGGACATGGCGGTGGGTCCCTGCTCCAGCGCCCAGGCTCACATGCAGCTGTCTGCTCCAGGAGGAGGGAGGCGGGTCGGGTGACCCCATGTGTGGGCGAGCTGCCCGCTGGCCAGCAGGGGGGGCTCCCAGGGAGCAGCCTGCCAACGCCTTGCTGGTGCTCCGCAGCGGCTGCCCAAGCTGCTGCACTGGCTTCCCGGGCACCGCCTGCCTGCCGCCCAGCTGCCCGCCAGCGCACCTGCTCGATCATGGCCTCGGCCTCCTCACAAATGTAGCCGCCGGCCTTGAAGATGATGAGCTTGCGTGGCGGGTCGGGCAGCTGCTGCAGCAGCTCCAGCAGCTGCTGGGGATCTGCGGGCAGGCACGCGCCGGGAGGGGGGCAGGAGGGGGGGGGGAACGGGTTGCTGGGGTGGCAGGGAGATGCGTGTGCAAAGGCAGGGGGGCGGGGCACCAGCTGCGGGGAGGGGGGGGGGGGGGGGCATCAGCACGGCAGCACACACCTTCTGGGGCAAAGGGCGGCCGGTAGGGGCCCTCCAGCACGATGCGTCCCGGCCCCACGCCAGGCACAGGCACGAAGCGCCTGCGGGGCTGCAAGTGTGTGGGCACAGGGCTGGGCTGTGGTGGGTCCGCCGCCGCCGCCGCTGATGCTGCCGCTGCGGCTGCCGCCGCCTCGTCCTGCAGCAGCTGCTGCTCCAGCAGCTCAGCGCGCTGAGCAGCCTCTGCTGCCGCCAGCTCTAGATCGGGTCGACGGGGCGCCACTTGGTACGCCGACGCTGTTGGCGGCGGCGGATGCGCGCGCGCTGCGGCGATCGGGGACGAGGATGCGCGCCCATGCAGCGAGGCTGCGGTGGTGTCCTCCAGCTGCCAGGGATCGCGCGGCGCGAGCACTGGATCCACTGCCACGTCCAAGCGCTGATCTCTGAGGCTGCCGGCAGCCACCCTGGTGCGCCAGCTGGCCAGCTTGGCGCGCAGGCTGAGCCCCTGCATGCCGGCGCTGGCTGAATGTACATGCATTACACGCCTTCAGCTGGAAAACGATACGCCGCAGACTGTGCACGGCCAGGGGAGGTGCCGGCAACTCGCGCGCCCAGCGAGCACCTGCCCCTGCGCCGCAAAATGCCCTGCCCTGCCCCCTCGCGGCCACCCCGCGGGGGGGGGGGGGGGGGGGGGGGCGGGGGGGGCGGGGGGGCCCCCCGGGGGGGCGCGGCCGGGGGGGGGGGGGGGGCGGCCGGGGC